>Ga0115002_10001134_pt1 | contig 37062 bp, 30 predicted proteins | sample ArcticOcean_MG_C_8_FD_89576 | JGI IMG/M metagenome (GOLD analysis project Ga0115002, IMG submission 89576) | Marine microbial communities from western Arctic Ocean - ArcticOcean_MG_CB11_86 | ecosystem: Environmental > Aquatic > Marine > Oceanic | place: Arctic Ocean: Canada Basin | collected... | reverse complement strand
GGCTGCGTGCGAGTCAGCCCAACTGGTTACACGAAGTAACTCTGCCTTACGAATGTGCTGCAAAGATTCGATACCGCCAGCAGGATCAGCGCTGCACCATTTCTCAAGCAGCGGACGGCCAACTCCTGGTACGATTCAGGCAACCGCAGCGCGCTATCGCGCCTGGGCAATACGTTGCTTTTTACACTGGTGACGTGCTGCTAGGCGGCGCTCGGATTGAAATCACTGACAATGGATTGCGCGGCCAAATATGAGCACGACGTCGATAAACCCACTCTTTGCGATCAGCGCCGTCGACGGACGGTACCGTACGAAAGTCGAAAGCCTGGCCCCCTACGTGAGCGAATTTGGCTTGATACGGTATCGCGTACAGGTTGAGTGCCGCTGGTTTGACTATCTTGCGCGCTGTCCCGACGTCCCGGAACTTGCCACGCTCAGCAAAGCCGACTCGGAATTCGTCTTAGCGATTGGCGACCAATTCGATGCCGCTCACGCTGAGCAAGTCAAAGCATTCGAGGCGGTGACCAACCACGATGTGAAGGCCGTGGAGTATTTCGTCAAGGACAAGATCCGCCAAAACGCCGTGCTGGCCGGATCGGTCGAATGGGTGCATTTTGCGTGCACGTCGGAAGACATCAACAACACCGCCTACGGCCTTATGCTCAGCGAGGCACGTGAGCAAGTTATTCTGCCAACCATGGACTCGGTCATTAGCACAATTGATGATGTGGCGCAGGCGACCGCAGAACTCGCGATGCTGTCACGCACTCACGGCCAAACCGCTTCGCCCACAACACTGGGTAAAGAACTCAAAAACGTCTGCGCGCGTCTCTCACGGCAACGAGATCAGTTTGCCGGCAACACCATACTGGCCAAATTCAACGGCGCTGTCGGCAATTTCAACGCCCACGCCAGCGCCTATCCAGACGCCGACTGGCCAACGATCTCGGCGCGCTTTATCGCCGAACTCGGGCTCACAAACAACGCCTGGACTACGCAGATCGAACCGCATGACTATATGGCGGAACTGTTTCATGCGCTGTGCCGGTTCAATCAGGTGCTGCTCGACTTCGATCGCGACATTTGGGGTTACATCGCTATCGACTACTTCAAACAACGCAAAGTCGACGGGGAGACCGGCTCTTCCACAATGCCGCATAAGATCAACCCCATCGATTTCGAAAACTCCGAAGGCAACCTTGGGGTGGCCAATGCACTACTCGAACACATGGCGAGCAAATTGGTTGTTTCACGATGGCAGCGCGATCTGTCCGATTCGACCGTACTGCGCAACATTGGTGCTGCGCTCGGCTACTGCCTCATCGCCTACCAAGCCACCCTGCGGGGTTTGAGTCGTCTGGAGGTCAACCAGGAAACAATAACCACTGACGTCAGCACCAGTTGGGAGGTCTTGGCCGAACCGGTGCAAACGGTCATGCGCAAGTACGGGATGGAAGAACCGTATGAGCAGCTAAAATCCGCTACCCGCGGTCAACAACTCGACGAAGCCCTATTTCAAGAGATTCTCGCCAAGCTAAGCCTACCGGCAGACGCGATCAAGGAGCTTGCCCAACTGCGTCCTGAATCCTATACCGGATATGCAGCGTCGCTTGCACGTAAAAAGCTAGACTAATGGCACTCACGACCCATGTCATTCGTGCTGATTGGCACGAATTTCGCGAAGCGTTACAACGCATTCGCCAGGTCGTGTTTATCGAGGAGCAAGAAGTACCACGTGATCTCGAATGGGATGGCGAAGACGAAACAAGTCATCACTTCTTAGCCCTCAACGAAGCGGGACAATACATCGGTTGCGCTCGACTGATGGCAAACAGCCAAATCGGACGCATGGCCGTGCTAATCGCACAACGCGGGAACGGCATCGGTGCACAACTGCTCGATGCAGCACTCGATCACGCCCGTGAACTAGGCTTCCGCGAAACCTTTCTACATGCCCAGACTTACGCCATCGGTTTCTATCAAAAGGCCGGTTTCGTGTCCTTCGGCGACGAATTCTCGGAAGCCGGGATCGCGCACCAAGCAATGCGACTGGTGTTTCCACTGGATTTCGATCCGCCAGAAGGGATAGAAGATGCAGAACCTAACGTACGCTATCAGCCTGTGCGGGAGACCCTCACCCAGCCCGGACCACAAACCGCGGCATTCGACGACCTAACTACAACGCGCGAACATTTACTAAAAACCATTAGTGCTGCCAAACGCAGAGTCCTGATCATGAGTCCGTTGCTCGATAGTGTTCTATTCGATGATCCGGAACTCGTGGAGGCGCTCTCCGCTTTAGCGCGCAGCGCCCAACGCGTCGAGATTCGGATCCTTATTTTCGACAGCAAGCTAATCGTTCAACGCGGTCACGGCATTGTCGAGCTGGCGCGGCGTTTGGAGGAGAAAGTCAAAATCCGTCGCGTCGAACAGAACTTCAATCCAAAGACATCGCAGTTTGTCTCTGCGGACCTTGACGGGTATTGGCTCTTGCCCAATCACGAAGTGTACGAAGGCGTGAGCGACCTTGCAGACCCGGTGACCACCAAACGGTTGAACGAAGTCTTTGCAACCCTCTGGGCAAAAAATCAGATGGATCCTGAACTACGATTGTTGAGGATCTAAGCCATCAGGCAGGTTCCCAAGCCGCAGCGATTAAACCCTGCAATTGTGCATAATCGTGCGCAACCGAATATTGAGGAAACTCGGCTCGCACATTGTCCGGGGCACAGAAAAAGAAACCGCGGTCGGCCTCTTCCAACATTGAGACGTCGTTAAACGAGTCACCTGCGGCTATGACGCGATAGTTGAGCGACTTAAACGCTTGCACGGAACATCGTTTCGGGTCCGGCTGACGTATTACGTACCCGGTGATGCGATCGTTCTTCACAACCAAGCGATGGCACAAAATGAGTGGCCTATCCAACTGCGCCATCAATGGGCTCGCAAATTCATAAAACGTGTCTGAAATAATGGCAACCTGATAGCGGTCTCGAGCCCAGTTCAAAAATGATTGCGCGCCAGGTAGAGGAACGAGTTTGGCGATCTCTGCTTGAATGGTCGACATCGTAACGTCGTGTTCATTTATCAACCCGAGCCGATAGCGCATCAAGTCATCGTAGTCAGGGATGTCGCGCGTCGTTTTTAACAAACCCTCGATGCCCGTTGCCGCGGCCACGGCCTGCCACACCTCGGGCACCAGCACGCCCTCTAGATCCAAACACAATACGTCCAATCCACTCGCCCCCTCAAAAGTGGTGTAAGCATATAGCAAGATGATATTTATTTTGCGTCATCGACTGCGTTAGCCTGCGTCGTTAACAACTTTGTAGTATTAATAAGGCGCACGGCCATGGACAGCCCAACGATGGCAAGTATCGAGGCAACCACACAAGATCTCGTTAGCCAAACCGAGGAAATCATCAGCGATGCGCTAGCGCGCTTCGAGCCCGGCAAAATAGCAATCTCGTTTAGCGGCGCGGAAGACGTCGTACTCATTGATTTAGTGCAATCACTCAACCTCGACTGCGATGTAATGTGTTTAGACACGGGACGCCTGCACATCGAAACCTACGAATTTATTGAGCGCGTTCGCGATCACTACGGCATTGGGCTCGAATTACTCATGCCAGATCCTCACGCGGTAGCCGATCTCGTCAAGGAGAAGGGGTTGTTTAGCTTCTATCGCGAGGGCCACAACGAATGCTGTAGCGTTCGCAAGATCCAACCGTTGCGTAACAAGCTAGCGAATCTGGACGCATGGATCACCGGTCAGCGGCACGATCAAAGCGTGACGCGGATGGACGTCCCACACGAACAGATCGATCCAGCCTTCTCAACCGACGAGCATGCCATCGCCAAATTCAATCCGTTGTCGAATTGGTCCTCGGCCGACGTGTGGGGGTACATTCGCAGCCACAACGTACCCTATAACGGGTTACACGATCGGGGGTTTGTCTCGATTGGGTGCCAACCATGCACGCGTGCGGTGTCACCGCACGAACACGAGCGGGCCGGACGCTGGTGGTGGGAGGAAGCCACGCAAAAAGAGTGCGGCTTGCACAGCCAAAGTGTGGTCAAAATCATCAGCGGCTAAGATCTAGTCGTGCACATTACATTCGTGAAAAAGGTCCTTGCAGACGGCGCGCCATGCGCTAAGTGCGCGCAGGTCGAGCATCGATTGCACGAGTCCGGCCACATGGCGTCGATCGATGCGGTGATCATTGCCGACGAACGCGACCCGGCATCACCTGGGATGCAAATTGCTCAAACACACGATGTTGATCGCGCACCATTTTTTGTCGTTGACGACGCAGGCACGATACGGATCTACACCGTCTACTTCAAATTCGTCAATGAAGTCCTGGGCCGCCCAACCAGCAAAAAAGCGGAGAATCAGGAGCTTCTACGTGACAATCCGCAGCTGGATTTTATTTAGCTAAACTGCGTCAAGATCGCAGCTAAAGATTGTAGTAGTCAAGCAGCCTCTAAGGTCTAGCCCATTCATGAATCAGAGGATGGTCAAGCAAAAGCAACCACTGCTAAGCGGTTACTTTTGGGCCAAATGAGCACATCGATGTGCGAACGCGGAGGCGCAGCGGAGGCGCGCGAGCGCGGGAAAAAGTGCTGACGCTCCTCCGAGCCGCTATCTGTCTGGCAGCTGGTTCTCGGCAAACAACGCCTCGCGCTCGCCACGCGTCGCGCAGGCGACCGCTTCGGCCACTTTACGGTCATCTAAATGCGGCGCGAATCGCTCGATAAAGTCGAGCATGAATTTGCGCAAGAACGTACCTTTGCGGAATCCAATATGCGTCACGCTCGGCTCAAATAGATGAGATGCATCGATACTAACGAGTTCTCGATCCTGGTCGGCGTCATACGCCATTGCGGCAATAATTCCAACGCCTAAGCCCAAGCGGACGTATGTTTTGATCACATCGGTGTCCGTTGCCGTAAAGACGACCGAAGGCTCCAGCCCGGCGGTACGGAACGCATCGTCCAGTTTTGAGCGGCCGGTGAACCCAAACACATAGGTGACGATCGGGTACTGGGCAACATCCTCTAGCGTGAGCTCTGGGATCTGCGCTAGAGGATGACCCGTAGGTACGACCACCGCCCGATTCCATCGATAACACGGCATCATGACAAGGTCGTGAAAGAGCTCCAGCCCTTCGGTTGCAATCGCAAAGTCGGCCTCACCCGAGGCGGCCAGTTCGGCAATTTGTTCAGGCGAACCCTGATTCATATGCAAACTAACCTCAGGATAATTAACGCGAAAATCCTCGATGACCGGCGGCAATGCGTATCGTGCTTGGGTATGCGTCGTGGCAATGGTCAGGCTGCCTTGCTTTTCATCCGAATACTCCTGCGCCACTTGTTTAATTGCGTTCGACTGACGAAGAATCTCGCCAGCCATCCGGATGATGACTTCACCAGCTTGGGTGACGTGGGTGAGGTGTTTGCCGCTGCGGGCGAATATTTCGACGTTGAGTTCGTCCTCGAGCAGCCGGATTTGTTTGCTAATACCCGGTTGGGAGGTAAACAGACTCTGCGCTGTCGCCGACACGTTGAGATCGTGGTGTGCAACTTCCCAAATGTAACGCAACTGCTGTAGTTTCATACTTGTGCCAAACCCGGTGTGCAGCACCGATGCAGTCAAAGAGTTATAAAAACTCTGTCAAGCATAACTCAACGGTCAATTATTGCGACCTGTTGACGACCCCGTGCGGCACATGACCTGTTGCGACATGTTCAACAGCACGCTCGCAGTGTGCCGCCTGATCGTCAAAGAAGATGTCGGCTTCAAACGCGCGCAAAAACTCGGTTTTGTCCTTGCCGCCGAGAAACAACGACTCATCCAAACGGATGTCCCAATCGCGTAAGGTCCGAATCACCCTTTCATGTGCCGGTGCACCGCGTGACGTCACTAGCGCGGTGCGCAGCGGTGACTCACCGTCTGGAAACTCGCCCTGCAATTTGTGTAAAGCGCCGAGAAATGCTTTGAAGGGTCCGCCGCGTAATGCTTGCTGCGCTTGCTCGGTCTCTGAGGTGCTAAAAGCATCTAGCCCTTCGTTTTGAAAAACCTGTTCGGCTTCATCGGAAAAAATGACCGAGTCGCCATCGAAGGCCAACTTCAATAAGCCGCTTCCCTGTTTGCTGCGTTTGCGACCAAGCAGAGTGGCGGCCGCGACGTTCTGGGCGAGCGCTTGACGTACGTCGTCTGCATTGGTGGATAAGAATAAATCACAAGCAAACGCGCCTATATAGCGATACGGCGTTTCTCCGCCGCAAAAAGCCGCCCGTGAGATTGCCAATTCGTGATACTTGATCGAGTTAAACACGCGCAAACCGGTGTCTGCAGAATTCCTCGACAACAATATAACTTCAACTCTAGATTTATCTAGTATCTTATTGATATTTAACAATTTTTCTACTAAATAGAAACCGTCGCCAGGTTCGAGCGGTGTTTCCTCTTGGGCAATCTGGTAGCGCCGATATGCCTCGAGTCCATCGTCAATGTAGATCTTGTCGGACGCAGTCAAATCAAACAACGCCGTCGAGGAAATGGCGACAGTTAAATGGGTCTCTTGATCATCGGCCACGACTACCTCGTCGGATCCCGGTTAGGCATCTAAGTTCTCGATCATGCATCTAAGTCTGGAATGAGTCCGCTTTCAAGCTTGGCGATCATATCTTTGAGCTTGAGTTTGCGCCGTTTCAATCGTCGCACACGCATCGTATCGTGATGATGGCTGTCGATCAGGTGATTAATGACAACATCAAGATCACGATGCTCAACTCGTATCGCCTCCAGCCACTTCTCGAGACCTTGCTGATCTAGGTTGTCGTTATTCATCGGGGACCCATAATCGTGGCATCATAAGCACCTTGCTCGTGGCTGCAATCAGAAATTGAAGATAGTTCTAATCCTCTTTGTCGCTGTCGCCCTCCTGTATGCCCTGCAGGCGGTTCTGCGTAGGCGCGTTAACCCCACGGCCCCGCAGCCAAAACCGCGGCCTATCCTGATGGACGAACAACAAGCTCGCGATGTGCTCGGCCTCGACCCCACATCCAGCGATGCTGACGTGGTCGACGCGCATCGACGATTAATGCAAAAGCTGCACCCGGACAAAGGTGGTAGTGCGTATCTCGCGCAACAGCTAAACGAAGCTAAACGCGTCCTTTTACAAAAGTAGTTAGCCGCTTGCAAAATTACCAAATCTGCAAAAAATGATGACCGCGCGCGACCCGAATTAAAAAAATGCCGAAATACTGGACAAAGCCCTCACAAATTGTGTCCTATGTCTCACTAGGGGAAGCAAGATTGGGAAAGGCTGGGCTCATGCCGAGCAGTGCGTTAGCAGAGAGACGGGGCGCGCCGCGGTTTCGCAGCGACGGCTTATTAGTCGGGATCCGCGTCAAAGGACGTTTCGGACGCCTGGAAGGTATTCCCGCTGACTTTAATCGACATGGTGTTGCATTGGTGCTCGATCAGCCGCTGGCTAAAGAAAAAGTTGTCTACGTAACGCTCAACAACGGCAGGATGCGCCTGGAAAACGTTGTCGGCATAGTCCACAACTGCATCGCTCAAGCGCAAGGTTTTCGCTGCGGCGTGCAATTTCGCACAAACTCAGAGCTTCAGTTCGACAAACGCCACATCGAGCACGAATTGCAGATCCTGGAAGCTCGGTTTAAGACCTTTCCGAAAGTTGGCTAACTTCGAACCATATTCCCTCCGCGCAAGCATGTACGGGAAAATGAAAGGCTTGCGCAGCAAGCCGTTGGAAAGAAGATTGCCTGCGCCAATCGACGATTGGCGAGACGGCAATTTCTGGACAGGAACTAACCAGGTAGATCCATCAGGTCGCGAGCCTCGACCTCTAACGCATTGAGGCGTCGGGTCCAGTTGTCCAACAGCATGAACTCCTCGTCGCTGACCGAAAACGCACGACTCACCTCTTTGAGCAGGCATTCTTCTTCTACTTCAAACGCGCCATCAGCGTAGCTGAGCTTGAGAAGATTCAGGAGCACAATAATCCGTGCCTGCCGACTAACAAACACCGTCTCGATCCCATCGAGCTCGAGGTATTCAAACTCGCCTGATTGAGTCAGTTCCATCTCGAGACGAAACTCGTTCAACATGCCTTCCTCGTTTGGGTCCAAGAGACCGTCCGATACGACAACATTGTGTGCGAGCCGCATTAACGCGTGCCGCTCTGCGTCACTTAAGGAAGACAGCCACATAATTGTGGACTAAGAGGGAAGGTAAGGTTGAGCAAAGCTCAAAAGCATGATCAACACCGCCAACCAGCCCCAACCAATCACCGCTTTCATCGCCCAGCTTTGGGCAAAAAAATCTTCAACGAGATGTCTCATAAGATTACCAAGTTCCAATCATGCGTATTCACTGCGCCATTGTAGCCGTTGCAGCACTGCTGTGGGTAGGTCGAGGGCGAACTATAGATTAAGGCCGCTGCCGGTATAACTCGCATAGAGATCATGATGGTCATGCGACTTAACTCGAACCCAGGCAAAGTCTCCGGCGCGCAATGCAGGATCCGAATCGACGTGAACCACCCCATCAATGTCCGGCGCATCAAACATGCTACGCGCAATTGCACCTGCACTGTCCACTTCGTCAATCAGAACCCGCAGACGCTGCCCGGTAAAGCGATCGAGCCGGACGCGGCTAATTTCGCCCTGAACTTCGTACACACGCTCCTGTCGATCCAACTTTTCACCTTCCGATACCGGTTCCGCGAGAGCATTTGCAGCAGCGCCCTCCACCGGAGAATAGGTAAAACAACCCACTCGGTCGAGTTTTGCTGCTTCGAGAAAGTCGAGCAATACCCCTACATCTTCGTCAGTTTCACCGGGAAACCCGACAATGAACGTACTACGAATGCACAATTCCGGGCACATCTCGCGCCATCGATGGATGCGCTCTAAGGTGCGTTCGGCTGCCGCAGGACGCCGCATCAATTTGAGGATCCGTGGGGCGGCATGCTGCAATGGAATGTCCAAATACGGCAGCAAGAGCCCGTCCGCCATCAACGGAATCAGCCCGTCGACGTTCGGATATGGGTATACATAGTGCAACCTCACCCATGGCAGCATTTGTCCCAATTGGCGGCAAAGAGGCTCCAATCGAGAAGGTAACTCAACGCCGCCGTAGCTGCCGTTCGCATACTTGATGTCCGCACCGTATGCGCTCAAGTCTTGGGCAATCACCATGACTTCCCGCACACCCTGCTCGGCTAAGCCCTCGGCTTCACGTAGAACGTCACCGATATTGCGTGAAACCAAGCGGCCACGCATTGTGGGAATAATGCAGAAACTGCAGGTGTGATTACACCCTTCGGAAATTTTCAAGTACGCATAGTGCGCAGGCGTAAGGCGCGTGCCCTGCCCCCGTGCACGGGCTTCGCCGGGTAAATGCGTCGCCTCTTCCTCATCTCCGGGCAGGTCTTGCTGTGGAATATACGTCTGTACGGCGTTGATCACCCGCATCACATCCTGTGGCCCTGATACATGCTTAAGACCCGGATACTTGGCAAGCAGCGCTTCACTATCAGCACCCAGACAACCAGTCACTACAACTTCACGACCCTGCCCAAGCGCTTGTTCTATCGCGTCAAAGCTTTCGTCCTTGGCAGCGTCGATGAACCCGCAGGTGTTGATTACCACAACGGCAGCGTCGTCGTCTGCCGCCACTACATCGTAACCGCGCTCGACGAGTTCCGTGACGATGTGCTCGGAATCCACGAGCGCCTTCGGACATCCAAGGCTCAGATAACTAACTCGCGGTTGCGTCATTCTGTTCCACTTTCGTTTTTCCCCTGCGCCGATAATTTCGCGCACCCTTGGATGCGCCGGGCGCATACTCACAGCTTTGAAAGCTACTGTACAATCCTTACGTGACTCAACCCCTTGTGCAAATCACCGATGCGATCGCGCAGCTGTGTAAAACCCATACGATCATTGCGCCGAACGAGCGCCTTGCTAGAGAATTCATCCATGCATACGATCACAAGCAACACGCGAGCGGTCTGACAGGCTGGCCAACGGTCCATGTCCAAAGCCTGCGCAGTTTTCTCAACGCCGAATTCCATCGCTACACCGAAGCCCAATCAAACCCATCGCGCCTCGTCTCAGCCGACGAGTTGCTTGTACTATTTTTTTCCTTCGCGCCGGCAGACCAAGCTCATTTGAGTACATCTGCGCGTGACGCATTCCGCACGCTGCGGCGTTATCGCATTCACACTTCGGTACCTGAGCTTGTATCGGGTCGCGGCCGAACTTTCACAAAATGGATTGCCGACGTCGTCGACGAGTTAGCCAACGCAGTCACAGAGGATGAGGTAGGCGACTTTCTGCGCTCCCATGACACACCCCCAGCCCATCCGATGCTACTCATGGATTTCGACCAATTGACACCGATTGAATTGGACTATTTGCAATTCACGCAACAGTCACAACAAGTCTTGTCCCTCGCCGGACAGCAAGAACCCATCAAATTCGAGTCGTCCACCTTTGCACCGCAAGAAATCTCGCCATCTTCAAGCGCAAACTCGGTCGCAAAAAGTGCCCGGGTAATCGCCTGCCAGAGCCTGAACGAGGAAATTGCGAGCGCCGCTCGATGGGCATACGAAATCAAGTCCCAGCCCAGCAAAGGTGCGCCGCCACGCATCGGGGTCATCGTTCCTAACCTGGCCGAACACTATGACTTGGTCCAGCGCCAGTTCGCCGCAACCCTTGATCCGGACACTGGGAGCGCAACGAACGCTTTTGACATCGCTGCAGGCAAACCGCTTGCCCGCCATCAAGTTTGGCAACACGCACGACGATTGCTCGTGTGGTCCCAGCATCGCATAAGCGCGCAATGGCTATACGGACTCGCTCAATCACCATTCTTGCGTTTGCATCTGCTTGAACCGCTGGTCGAGCGTTGGCCATCGCGCCTGCGCAAACATGTGAGCATGCAGGACCTGAAGGGGCATATTGGAGGCAACTCCCGTCTTGCAAACCCGCAGCCTGCAGATGCCCTGTCTGCAGATGCCCTGTCCACCGATACTCCGTCTAGGGATACTTTCGGGCAATTGCTCAACCAGGTCGATCAGCTGCCTAGCACCGACCGCTTGCGAGGTTGGATCCGGTCTTTTCTCAACATTCTCGACACGGTAGGTTGGCCAAACACTAGCGCGATTGGGTCATTTCAATACCAAGCCTACGAGGCTGTGTTAGAGGCATTGCAACACGCAGCCAAAGTCGACCATGGTGCCACCATCGACTTCGATACCGCTCTCGGATTAGTAGAGACGCTTTTGGCCGCTCGCACATTTGCGCCACAACGGGTTCACGCCGACATTCACGTATTGGGTCTGTTGGAGACAACCGGTCTCACGTTCTCACATCTTTGGGTTGCGGCCATGGATGCGGAGAGCTTCCCGCAAAAGACCGCCGCCAATGCTTTCCTGCCACGCACTCTGTTAAACCGACATTCGGTCCCGCGAAGCTCCCAGGACGACGAACTACGATTCGCAACCGCGCTGATGTCACGATGGCGAGCCCAAGCCGACAGCTTGCGATTCAGTTTCACCGAAGTTCACGATGAGAGCCAACGTCGACCCAGTGTATTGATTGACAGGGCATTGGTGGGCGCAAGCGGTCCTACGGTTGCCGAAGTCGCATTGGTTGATTGGCACCCCTTTTACGTTCCGCAAAAAGTACAACTCGAAACTGTGGTAGATACGCATGGCAGTCAACAAGCGGTTGGCCCTGTCAAAGGCGGTGTTGGTTTTCTGCGTGAACAAACCCAGTGCCCTTTTCGCGCTTATGCCATCTATCGTCTAGGGTTACGCGAACCGCGGCAACCGATTGATTTTCCCGATGCGCTTGCCCGCGGCATCGCCACGCATGAGGTGCTCGCTGCCTTGTTACGCACAGCACCCAGTCAAAGCGATTTGGCACGACTGGTTCAAGCTGATATCGACACGATCGTGGCGGAGACCTTGGACCAGATCGATCACACCATGCCGGCTGAATTTCATGCTCGAGAGCAGCAGCGAATTGGCGAAACCGTCAGTGCTTGGATCGCCGCCGAAAGCAAGCGCGACGACTTCACCGCCATTCATATCGAAACAGACTTTTCGATTGATTTGGATGGCTTACGCTTCAATGTGCGTGTCGATCGCATCGACCAAACTGAACAGGGTCTGCTGGTCCTAGACTACAAAACTGGCCAGATCCAACTCAGCGCAACCCAGACAACACCGGTCCGCGATCCGCAATTGCCAATCTATAGCCTGCTCGTCGAGAACGTTCAAGGCGTCTATTACGCGCAGCTACGCGAGGGCTCAGTGCGACTCGCTGGCATTGCCGGGCAACGCTTGCTCGAATCTGCACGGACAATTGTTCCGACCCAACCCTGGGCCGAACAACTGCGCGAATGGGAATCGGTTTTGACATCCACCTCCCGCCAAATTGCGGCTGGCGATGCGCGCGTCGCACCTGTTGGATCCGTGTGCAATAACTGCCATTTACACAGCTTTTGCCGCATTGGTGATGCTCAATGAACACAGTCATGGGTTCGTCTGACGCCTTACCTGATGAGCACGCACGCCGCGATGCGCTTGATGTAAGCCGCTCATCCATCGTGCAAGCGCCCGCCGGTTCAGGCAAAACCACCCTTCTGGCACAGCGCTTTTTGCATTTGCTTGAGATCGTTCGTAAGCCAGAAGAGGTGCTAGCGATTACGTTCACCAGAAAGGCTGCTGCTGAAATGCGCACACGGGTTTTGGACCTACTGCAAGACGATACCGCAGTGGCACAACGCGTACGTCAGCGAGACATAGATCTCGGTTGGAACCTTGCAGCCAATCCTAATCAGCTCAAGATTCAGACAATCGACAGTTTTGCATATGATGTGACAAGCCAAGCGCTGGGTGCTTCGAATGCGGGCAGCCTCAATCTCATCGAGGATGCTTTCGATCAATACGAGCGTGCTGCCGAGCACCTCCTTGCCAGGCTCTATGACGACGATCCGCTCAACGGGTTCATAGCTGAGTTTCTAGCATTCTTGGACAACAACGCGACACAGGCCGTCCGTTTAGTCAGCCAAATGTTAGCAAAACGCGATCAATGGTGGGATGCGGCAACGAGTCTAATGGCGCATTCACAAGACAGCGACCACATGCACGAGTTGCTGCGGACCGCTATCAACGAACTCAGTAGCAGCTTCGAAACACGCGTGGCGCAGCAATTGAACGACGCCGACTGGAATCACGTTGATAGGCTCGCCGAACTCATAGGAAGCGAACCCAACCTGCGTCGTACTCTACCGCTACTATTCACCAAAGCTGGCAGTCTACGGAAGCGGCTAACCGCAAAGGACCATGTTGCGTTTAGCGACGCAGAGATCAGGCGTGAATTGGTCGCATGGCTCGAAAGCTTACGAGACCGAGAGCTGGAGGCACCGCTTGGCGCGCTATTGCAACTACCCGACGGCGACCTGCATCCAACGCAGGCGCGTATTCTGACTGTGTGCTGCACCTGCCTCGCACTAGCCGCTGTCGAGCTCGATCGGGTGTTTGCCCAGGACGAATTGCTCGACTTCACCGGCTTATTGATGCGTGCGCGACAAGGCTTGCGAGAAGACGATGCCCCCACAGACCTTGCCTTGCAATGGGACTATCGCATAAACCATGTGCTCGTCGATGAGTTTCAAGACACCTCTCGCAGCCAATTCGATCTATTTCGCTTGTTGACGGAGGGTTGGCAAGCTGGTGATGGGCGATCGCTTTTCGCGGTGGGTGATCCAATGCAATCTATCTATCGCTTCCGCGATGCGGATGTTTCGATCTTTATGGATTGCAAGGATAACGGGCTGCATCAGATTGTTCTGCAACCGATACAGTTAGAAGCAAATTTTCGATCCGCACCAACCTTAGTGCGTTGGTGCAACATCTTGTTTACCGAGATTTTCCGCGCAGGAAAACTGGCGCAAATCGGTACCGTTGAACACACCCCAGCAACGGCGATTCAGCCGGAATCCGACGAATCTCAGGTCATATGTCGTCGCTACGAGTCGAACACTGCGGAAATTGAAGCCGTGATACAGCATATCGAGTCGCTCTTGGAGGGCGCCAGCGCACGACAGATGCAGCCGAGCATCGCGATATTGTGCCGGGCACGCAGCCACCTCGACCAACTGATCCAAGCGTTGCGCCGGCGCAACATCGAGTGGGAAGCCACGGACATAGATCCTCTCAATGAAGAGCCCGTTGTGCTCGACCTGATGAGCCTTTACGAGGTGCTCATTTCACCTAAGAGCCGGCTTGCTTGGTTTGCCTTGTTACGCAGTCCGCTGTTCGGGTTACCGCTCAAAGAACTAGACAAACTGCAAGATGTCACCGACCTCGCTGCATATATCGACCAAGCGCCACATTTACCGTCGCCCTTGATCCGTCTCAAAGAGAGTCTGCAATGGGCGCGACCTCGCATGTACGAGGTGCCGTTGCGTGAAGTCGTAGAAGGCATGTGGATTCGACTCGGCGGGGTCGATGCCTACTCCGGCGACGCAGTTGAACGCGCAATATTCTGGTTGCAGCTACTCGAGCAACTCGGTGATCGAGCGTATGAGTCCAGTACGGTGCACCGGGCTATCAATGGTCTGTATGCAAATCCGACATCCAACAACCTTCGTACAGGGCACGCTATTCAAATCATGACCATCCACAAATCCAAGGGATTGGAATTCGATCATGTATTGGTGCCATTTCTAGACCGCCGCACACGAAGCGATAAATCCGCACTGCTCCTATGGGAACCCACACACGACGGGCTTCTTATGGGGATCAAGGACGACTCCGTCCACGATTGGCTTCGTTTCCAGAATAAGTCGCGCGATGACAACGAGCAAAAGCGGCTTTTATACGTTGCGTTTACCCGAGCACGTTCGTCGCTGTTCGCCAGCTTCACCGATACTGGCGCCAACACGAAGGTTACCGGACTCGCCCGGCACCTTGCCGATTACGCCGAAAGCCCACCTACAGATACGAGCTACGTGGCTGGGACCATCGACCCGGTAGTTTCCAATCCTCTGCAAGGTCATCTCTTTCAGGACCGTAGTTACGAACGATTACCATTAGGCCATATCTGGGAAGCACCAAAGTACCCCTCCATTCCAGCAGCACATTCGACGATGCCACGACACGATCCGATCGGTGCACGATTTGAAGTCAACGTTGGCACGGTTGTGCATCAGGCTCTGGCGTGGCTTGCCGACCACACCGACCACTCGTCCGCAAGAGTGCGAGCCTGTGTAGAGAATTCGGCGCGTTCTAGTATGGTCCCTCCCGAAGAAGAAACCGCCCTAGTACACAGCGCACTGCATCACATCGACAATGTGCTGGCCGATCCGGATGGGTTGTGGTTGCTCAAGGCGCATGCGGAACATGCGGCTGAACTCGAGTTGACCGGCGTCGTCGACGACCAGATCTATCATCATGTGCTTGATCGAACCTTCGTGGTGGATGGCGTGCGCTGGATCATCGATTACAAAACGGACCATCTCTCGGGCGATGTAGATGATTTTGTCCATACCCAAACTTCCCGCTACGCAGCACAACTACAACGCTACGCCCAACTCGCATTGGCGGTGTTTGCCGAACCTGTGCAAACCGCACTGTATTTTACTGCGATACCGAAACTCCAGCCGCTTGAATTGTTGGAGTAGACGAGCGTTGTCGACGCACTCTGCCCGTTGCGCTTCGTAAAGGCTGGGTTTAGTATGCCGCCCGTTATGCAGACCGCACGCGATCTATTGTCACGCACCCATCTACAGGGACGATCCCTGCGGGGTCATGCGACGCGCGTGCATCACAACAATGACTGGCGAGGTTTTAGCTACTTTTACGTAGCTTGACCTGCCTTCGAACATCGGGAAGGCAGTTAGCTGCCTTCCAGGGAACCCTGTGTGGTAGCTAACGCAAGCTATCGAACGGGGTTTTTTCGTTCTAGGCTATGCGTTTTCGTGTTCTATATGTGGAGAGACCCATGCAACTTGAAAATTTGAACATAGAGACACACGAAGTGCTGATCACTCCTGACCACATTAAAGCGCGACTCCCGGTTTCAGAAGCCGTGCGTGAATCGGTGAACGAGGCACGCGATGCAGTGCGCGCCATCATCGCGAGGCACGATCCGCGCCTGTTGGTGGTCGTCGGGCCGTGCTCTATTCACGATCCTGAAGCCGCACTCGATTATGCACAACGCTTGCACGCGCTATCAGAAGATGTGAGCGACAGCTTGTTGCTGGTGATGCGCGCCTACTTCGAAAAGCCGCGCAGCACGGTGGGGTGGAAAGGCCTAATCAACGACCCTCATCTCGACGACAGCTTCAAAGTCGCCGAAGGTTTGCATATTGCCCGCAAGCTGCTACTGGATATCGCTGAAATGGGCATCCCTTTGGCCACTGAAGCGCTGGATCCCATCACCCCGCAGTACTTGCAGGACCTCATTTCCTGGTCGGCAATCGGCGCGAGAACGACCGAATCGCAAACCCACCGCGAAATGGCTTCGGGCTTGAGTTGCGCGGTCGGCTTCAAAAATGGAACCGATGGGTCTCTAGATGTTGCGATGAATGCCATGCAATCGGCGGTCAGTCCGCATCGTTTTCTTGGCATCAATCCACTTGGCCAAGTCAGCGTGATTCACACACGCGGAAATCCCGACGCCCATGTCGTACTGCGCGGTGGTTCCGATGGGCCTAACTACGATTCCGACAGCATCGCCGCATGCGAAGTCGCGCTCGGTGCGATCGGCCAGGTGCCATCAATCATGGTGGACTGCTCGCATGCGAATTCGAATAAGGATCACAATCAGCAATTGAATGTGCTGAGCGACGTCACCGAACAAATCGTCGCCGGCAACCGCTCTATCACGGGCGTCATGATCGAGAGCAACATCGACGCCGGTAACCAGAAAATCTCGGACGCGCTGCGGTACGGCGTTTCAATCACGGACGCCTGCGTTGGCTGGTCGGACACAGAAAACATGCTCCACACGCTCGCACAACAGGTCGGCGACACACTGCGGACGCGGGTCGCGTAACGTACGCGACCTAGGCTTAAGAACTTAAGAGGGCGTCGCTACGAGTAGTAGGCGTTGTCGGTAATCGTATGGTCTGTGTGGTCAATGATAGCGGTCAGTTCCGGTACTCGCTCAATCAGCGTCGTTTCAACGCTGTGCTTTAGAGTTATGTCCACCGCAGAGCAGCCTTGACAACCGCCTCCGAATTGTAAAACCGCCGCCTTCTCTTGGGTAATCTCGACGAGCGACACCGCCCCGCCGTGCGCAGCCAACCCAGGATTAATCTCGTTGTACAAAACGTAATTGACCCGGTCTTCTAAAGGCGAGTCTGGTCCGACATTGGGAGTTCGCGCGTTAGGCGCTTTGATTGTGAGTTGCCCACCCATCTGGTCTTCTTGGTAGTCTACGACCGCTTCTTGTAAATAGGGCTCACTGCGACCCTCGAACCAAGCACGAAATCCTTCGTAGTCCACAGAAACATCACCGTCTTGCTCTTCTCCCGGCCGGCAGTAGGCGATGCACGTCTCGGCTTGGGGCGTTCCGGGCTCGGCCACAAAAACGCGGATCGCAACATCGTCTTCCTCCTGTTTTTTCAGGAGTTCGATCAAATAATTTTGCGCAGTTTCCGATATCTCAATCATCGTCTCGATCTTCTATCTCACTCTCTCTTAAGGAGCGGGCGCAAGCCCGCGACTCCAGTCGCGACCGTGCCCTACCGCACACGCGCACACCAGCTAGTATGCTTTATACCCGACTAAAATAGTCAGGTATAGCTTTTGTCGACTTTGGCCGATATTAATCCGCCCTTTAGACATTGGGGATGCATTAATTCTGCTCACGTTGTTCCGCTGAACCTTCAATTGTATTCAAGTTCCGCGTTCGTTAAGTTGCGCGGCTACGTCAGCCAATCCACGTCTATATATGCCGAACACCCGCCCCGCTGCGAGTTCAGCCGAACTCGAAGCCTTGATTTATGAACGCATTGTTTGCCTAGACGGTGCCTACGGCAGCGCTCTACAAGCCTATAAGCTCGACGAAGTTGGGTTTAGAGGCGAACAGTTTGCCGATCACCCGTCGCCGCTGCAGGGCAACCACGACATATTGAGCATTTCCCAACCGGACATTGTCAAAGAAATACACGCAAGCTACCTAGCGGCTGGGTGCGACATCATAAGCACCAACACGTTTACCGCGACGTCGATCGCCCAAGCCGACTTCGGCATGGAAAGCAGGTGCCGAGAATTGAATTATGTCGGGGCCGCAATTGCGCGCGAGGTGGCGGATTCATTCAGTTCAGGGCAACAACGACGCTACGTCGCCGGTAGCGTGGGTCCCACTAACCGTACCGCCAGCCTGTCGCCGGATGTCAATGCGCCCGAATTTCGCAATGTATTGTTCGATGAGTTAGTCACAAGCTACATCGAAGCCATCGAAGGCCTCGCGGCCGGCGGCGTGGACTTGCTGCTCATTGAAACGATCTTCGACACCCTCAATGCCAAAGCGGCGATCTATGCGGCACATCAGGTCAATCTGAGTGTTGCGCACCCACTGCCATTAATTCTTTCGGGCACGATAACCGATGCCAGTGGCCGCACATTGTCCGGACAAACCTGCGAGGCGTTCTTGTATTCAGTCGAGCACGCCCAACCATTGGCAGTCGGCTTGAATTGTGCACTTGGAGCCGAACAACTCAGACCCTACGTTGCCGAACTGGCGCAACACGCAATTACCGCGGTCAGCGCACACCCAAATGCCGGTTTACCGAATGCCTTCGGGGAATACGAGCAATCTGCCGAGGAAATGTCCACCATCATCGGCGAGTTCGCGCAGGCTGGGTGGCTCAACATCGTGGGCGGCTGTTGCGGCACCACCCCCGAGCATATAGAAGCTATCGTCGAAGCAGTTGCGGGCGTTGCTCCTCGGGGACGGCAAGAAGCGAGAACCACCCTTACGCTTGCAGGGCTTGAGCCGCTCAAAGTCGACGATTCATCGCTTTTTGTAAACGTCGGGGAACGCACCAACGTGACCGGCTCTGCCCGATTTGCCCGGCTCATTCGAGACAACCAATTCGACGAGGCACTCAAGGTCGCTCGCAGCCAGGTAAAGAACGGCGCTCAAGTCATCGACATCAACATGGATGAGGGCATGCTCGACGGCGAGCAAGCAATGATCCACTTTCTCAACTTGGTCGCTTCCGAACCTGATATTTCCCGTGTGCCGATCATGATTGACTCAAGCCAGTGGTCCATCATCGAAGCCGGCCTGAAATGCGTTCAAGGCAAAGCGATCGTCAACTCGATCAGCCTCAAAGAAGGCAAAGACACATTCATTGGGCTCGCCAAGAAGTGCAAACAATATGGTGCGGCGATGGTGGTGATGGCTTTTGACCAGGACGGCCAGGCGGATTCATTGCAGCGCAAAATTGACATCTGTGAACGTAGCTACCGAATTCTGACTGAAGAGGTCGGCATCGTGCCGACCGATATCATCTTCGACCCGAACATCTTCGCCATTGGAACCGGGATCGACGAACACAGGAACTACGCAGTTGATTTCATCGACTCGGTTCGGTGGATCAAAGACAATCTGCCTTACGCCAAAACCACCGGAGGGTTGAGCAACGTTTCTTTCGCATTTCGTGGCAACAATGCCATTCGCGAAGCGATTCACGCTGTGTTTTTGTACCACGCAGTTCAGGCCGGCATGACGATGGGCATCGTCAACGCTGGACAATTGGGCATCTATGCCGAACTCGCCTCAGATTTACGAGAGCGAGTTGAAGATTTGGTCCTCAACCGACGCGCCGACGCGACTGAACGGGTGTTGGAAGTTGCCGAGCAATTTGTGGCGGGCGAAAAAGCAGCAGATGACGGTCGCGCGCTTGAATGGCGCGCATTGCCGGTCGCAGAAAGACTCGCCCATGCGCTCGTCATAGGCACCTCGGATTTCATCATCGAGGATACAGAAGAAGCGCGGACCGAAGCTCTGCACCCGATCGACGTGATCGAGGGTCCGCTCATGAACGGCATGGGAATCGTTGGCGATCTATTTGGCAGTGGCAAGATGTTCCTGCCCCAGGTCGTCAAAAGCGCCCGCGTCATGAAACAAGCTGTCGGTCACCTCGTGCCTTTCATTGAGCAAGATCAAACTCGCGGTCGGCAAAGCAAAGGCAAGATTGTGATGGCGACCGTAAAGGGCGACGTCCACGACATCGGTAAAAACATTGTGGGTGTTGTGTTGCAATGCAACAACTATGACGTCATCGACCTCGGTGTCATGGTGCCCGTCGAGAAAATCCTCAAGACGGCAGCTGATGAAAATGCCGACATGATCGGACTATCGGGTCTGATAACGCCTTCTTTAGATGAAATGGTCCACGTTGGCGAAGAAATGCAACGTCTCGGATTCGAGGTTCCATTGCTGATTGGTGGCGCCACGACGAGCAAAGCGCATACAGCAGCCAAGATCGAACCGGGATATCGTAACGCTGCCACGGTATACGTTACGGATGCCTCGCGTGCTGTGAACGTAGCAAGCTCGCTGCTCGCCAGCGAAGAAAGCTATGACCGCTACGCGGCCGAGATCCGCGCGGACTACGAAACCGTGCGCAATCGAGTCAATGCACGACGTGAAAAGCGCGATTTCCTTGCATTGTCCGACGCACGTGCCAACGCCTTTAGCTGGAATTGGAGCAACTATCACCCACCGAAACCCCAATCGTTAGGCGTATTCACCGTTGAACCTTCGCTAAAAGAGCTCTTGGCGTACGTCGATTGGACACCGTTCTTCATGACGTGGGAATTAGCAGGAAAGTACCCGGATATTTTGCAGGATGAGGTGGTCGGCGAAGCCGCGGCCCAGCTATTCGAAGATGCGAAAGCCATGATCGATTGGCTCATCGACGACCAACGCTTGGCCTGCAAAGGCGTCTATGGATTTTGGCCTGCAAACCGCAACGGGACCGACGATATCGAGGTCTTCGCCGACGACTCGCGCCAAGAGGTACTTTGCCTATTGCACCACCTGCGCCAACAAACACCAAAGCCCGACCACAACGCGCCCAACTACTGCCTAGCGGACTTCGTCGCGCCACCCGGCGTTCTTGATTACATTGGCGGATTCGCTGTGACGAGTGGCCTGAATATCGAAGCTACCCTTCAAGCATATCCGGATGATGACTACTCCAGCATCCTCATCAAAGCACTCGCCGACCGCTTCGCCGAAGCCTTCGCCGAATACCTCCATGAGCACGTGCGCCGTGTAGCTTGGGGATACTCGACAGACGAGGTGTTGGAAAAACCTGACTTGATCAAGGAAAGGTATTCGGGAATTCGGCCGGCTCCAGGTTATCCGGCTTGCCCCGAGCACAGCGAAAAAGCCACGCTATTCAAGCTCCTGGACGCAACCGCGAGCACTGGCATTGAATTAACCGAAAGTTTCGCCATGAGCCCAGCCGCCGCCGTTAGCGGCTGGTATTTTTCGCATCCAAGCAGCCGTTATTTTGGCGTGGGTAAGATCAACAATGAACAGTTGACGAGCTATGCGGAACGCAAAAACATAGACGTCGAACAAGCAAACAAACTTCTACGTCCGCAATTGGGCGACTAGCAGGAGTTTAGCTACTATTTCTGCAAGCCAAGATCGGGGCCGAAGGCCCTTCTACAGCAGAACAATCATTTCACGACAGCCTCTGATGCCGCAACTTCATCCGCGATTGACGCTCGCGTTCTAAGCTTATGACTGGCATGAGTTGCCCTGACGTGACCTGCCTGCTAATGTCTCGCGCCTGTTTCAATTATTGCTAGTTTCACCATGTACCGCTACGACGATTTCGACCGCGCGTTCGTCAACGAACGCGTCGCACACTATCGCGAACAAACCGAGCGCTTCTTGGCGGGCAAATTGTCCGATGATGAGTTTCTCCAGTTGCGATTGCGCAACGGTCTTTATGTGCAGCGACTTGCACCCATGTTGCGGGTGGCCATTCCTTACGGCACGCTAAATAGCACGCAGCTTCGAATGCTGGCGCACATCGCACGCCACTATGACAGAGGCTACGGACATTTGAGTACGCGCCAGAATGTGCAGTTCAATTGGCCCGAACTCGCGGAAGTACCCGATATTCTCGAAGATCTAGCCAGCGTGGAAATGCACGCGATACAGACAAGTGGTAATTGCATTCGCAATGTCACGACGGACGAGTTCGCCGCGGCGGCAGCCGACGAGACGGTCGACCCACGGCCGTATTGCGAACTGATTCGTCAATGGTCGACCTCACACCCTGAGTTCGATTGGCTACCCCGTAAATTCAAAATTGCCGTCACCGGTGCGAGCGAAGACCGAGCCGCGACTGCGGTACATGACATTGGACTCCGGGTTTATCGTAACGACGGCGAAATCACGTTCGATATATTTGTCGGTGGCGGTCTCGGTCGCACTCCCGTCATTGGCGCATTGATTCGCAAGGGTTTGCCGATAAGTCACCTCCTGACCTATCTCGAAGCGATCATGCGCGTCTACAATCGCTACGGCAGGCGGGACAACAAGTACAAGGCCCGTATCAAAATACTCGTTCGGGCAATGACTGCCGACGGTTTCCGCGACAAGGTAGATGCCGAGTGGGCATTCCTACAAGATGGACCGAGCACGTTGACTGGCGGCGAAATCGAACGCATGGAAGCACACTTTGAAGCTCCGCCGTTCGCAACACTCGACGCGTTCGATTTGGCTGAGCAGCGGTTGCAACACCCTCAATTCGGCCGTTGGGTGTTGCACAATGTCGCACCGCACCAACAAGCCGGATATGCCATCGTAACTCTGTCGACCAAAATCACCGGCGTCCCGCCAGGCGACGTCAGTGACGAGCAAATGGACTTGGTCGCAGATTGGACTGATGAATTCAGTTTCGCTGAGCTGCGTATAAGTCACGAACAGAATTTTGTATTGCCGCACGTACCCCAATCGAAATTGTTCGAGTTGTGGCAAATGGCATCAGCCAACGGTTTGGGTGTTGCCAACAAAGGGCTATTGACGGACATGATTTGTTGCCCCGGCGGTGACTATTGTTCGCTCGCCAACGCGAAGTCCATTCCGGTCGCAGAAGCACTGCAAAATCGTTTCGACGATTACGACTTTTTGCATGATCTGGGCGAGCTCGACATCAATATTTCCGGCTGCATGAATGCGTGCGGTCACCACCATGTCGGTCACATCGGCATTCTTGGAGTCGACAAAAAAGGCGCTGAGTTTTATCAAATTTCGCTAGGCGGGCATTCCGGACATTCTGGGATTCCCGCCGCTTTGGGTCGCATCGTCGGACCTTCGTTTGCGCGAGTCGAGGTAAATGACGTGATCGCCAAGATCTTAGACGTATACGTAGAGCATCGTGCCGACGACGAGGGTTTCTTGAATTGCTTCAATCGAGTTGGAATGGATCCATTCAAAGAGCGTGTCTATGCCACAGCTGATTAAGGAAGTCGACGGACTATGGCAGTTGTGCGCCAGCGAGGAAATCGACCGGGCCCGCCTCGATACGTGGCAAGTCGGAGCTCCGCTCTATCTTGGCGCCGACGAGGAGCCCACCCAGGAACACGCGTCCGCTGCTAGCATCGCCCTTGGATTCCCCGCCTTCAACGACGGACGTGCATTGTCGAGCGCGGTGCTCCTGCGAACCCGCTTTGCTTACAACGGTGACATCCGCGCCGTCGGACAAGTGCATGAAGATATTCTGCATTACATGGTCCGCTGCGGGTTCACATCAGCAGAAGTCCCCGATGAGCGCGACGTTGACACCGCGCTTGCTCGCATCAAACCGTACTCGGATTTTTACCAACAATCAGTCGTTCAACCCGAACCACAATTTACGCGGGTGACGCGAGGTACTGCCGAATAATCTTCGCCGCCTCTTCTTCCTCCTCCTTCTCCTCTGTGATGATGTTGATGGAGCCCCATGCCTCACATTGGAATCGTTGAGTCGTTCTTTCTGATCTTCTCAGGCGCGGCCATTCTTACAACGTTTGCACTCTATTCTCGCCAGCCCATGCTCGTCGCTTACATCGCATTGGGCTGTTTGATAGGCCCCTTTGGCTTCAAGTGGGTGACTGATGCAGCACTACTCGGTGAGATTTCGGAATTCGGCATCATATTTCTATTGTTTCTCGTTGGCCTGGATCTGCAACCAAGCAAGCTAAAAAACATGCTAGGTGAGTCGCTGATAACCGCGCTGGGGACAACGATCGTATTTTTCCTTATCGGCGCGTCGGTCATGCTGGCGTTTGGCTTTAGCTATATTGAGGCTGGGGTCACTGGAATCGCAGCTTCTTTTTCAAGCACGATCCTCGGCGTGAAGTTATTGCCTACCACCGCTCTTCATCATCGACACATCGGCGAAATCGTGGTCAGCCTGCTGCTCATTCAGGATTTATTGGCCATCCTCGCAATCTTGATTCTGACCGGAATGGGAACGGGCTCCCAGGGGTTAATTGCGGGCCTAGCTCCGATCTTTATCGGACTACCGCTTGTCGTTATTGGCGCATTGCTAGGCGTTCGATTCGTCCTGCTACGCCTCATCCAGCGCTTCGATGCGTTTCACGAATACATATTCCTAATGGCCGTCGGGTGGTGCTTGGCGATTGCGAGCCTTGCCGACATGATCAATCTGTCTTTCGAAATCGGTGCATTCATCGCTGGTGTGTCACTCGCAACGAGCCCAATTTCCCAATACATCGCGGAAAGCTTGCGCCCTCTGCGTGATTTCTTCCTCGTGTTGTTTTTCTTTTCGGTTGGCGCCACGCTGAACATCGGGCTACTCGAGCAAGTCTGGCTACCCGCTCTTCTGCTCGGCGTGCTCCTCATCGCGGCTAAGCCGCCAGTGTTTGCAATGCTCCTGAAGTTCCAAGGTGAGCCAAAGTCTGCTTCATGGGAAGTGGGGTATCGACTCGGCCAGGCATCTGAGTTCTCACTACTGCTGACCGCCATAGCGGTTCTCAACGAATTGATCACGCCGGTTGCGGCACTGGTTATCCAATCCTCAACCGTGCTCACTTTGGTCGTCAGCAGCTATTTTGTGATATTCCGCTACCCAAGCCCAATCGCACCGAGTGCAAAATTGCGCCGGGACTAGAGGTGGATAACGCCGCGGCCAACCATATCCCCGGCCAGTATTCGGTCAATCGCACCTGACAGAGAATCAAACGACAGCGCCTCTTCTAGGGCGCTCAAATCGAGTTTCCAGGCGGCCCCCAAACGTTGCCAAATCGCCGCCTTCTGGGCGAGCGGTAGTTCCACGGAATCGACTCCCAATAGGTTCACGTTGCGCAGAATGAAGGGCAATACGGTTGCAGAAAACGCCGGACCGCCGACCAGCCCGCAGGCAGCGACGCTGGCGCCATAGCGCAAGCTTTTGACCGCGTTGAATAAGATGTCACCACCTACAGTGTCGACCACCCCACCCCAACGTGGAGCAAGTAGTGCTTTATCCGTACCAGCGTGCGCATCTTCTCGCGAGAGGATTTCGCTAGCACCCAACTCTTTGAGGAAGTCATGCTGCTCGACTTTGCCCGTGACGGCCGCAACTTCGTACCCTTGGGATGCCAACAACTTAACCGCTACCGACCCAACCCCCCCGGTTGCACCGGTGACGAGCACGGGTCCCGAATCTGGAGTTGCGCCATTGGCTTCGAGTTTTTGCACACATGCCGCCGCGGTAAATCCTGCCGTGCCAATGATCATACTCGTATGGGAATCAAGCCCAGCCGGCATCGGCACGACCCAAGCACTAGGAACGCGGATCCTCTCAGCAAAGCCACCGTGGGTATTCATACCAAGGTCGAAGCCAATGACGATAACTTCGTCACCTGCGGAAAACTGGCCGTCGCTGGATTCAACCACTACCCCAGCTGCGTCAATACCTGGAGTGTGGGGAAACTGCCTAGTGACACCCGGATTACCAGTGGCCGACAGAGCATCTTTGTAATTCAGCGACGAATACTGCACATGAATGAGCACTTCGCCGTCTGGCAGATCATCGATTTGCCGTTCTACAATGCTTCTTTCGAACCCTGCGTCGCTCTTTTCAACCCAAAATGCCTTAAACCCCATGATTGCCTCGCTTCCAAAAGCTGTCGATCAGGTTATTGGCACTTTCTAATGTGCCATTCACTTTGCCGAGTAGACGATCAATGGGCTTCTTCGATTCTCGCCAGTTTACCTCGAACACCTCGCGTTCATCACACAATGTCATAAGATACTCGTCGCTAGTAACAAGCTCATCAACCAGATTGAGTTCGAGTGCGCGCTTACCATACCAAGCTTCGCCTGTAGCGATTTTTTCCATGTCTAGATCCGCGCGATTCTCTTCCACGAATTCTTGAAACAGTGCGTGGACATCTTCGAGTTCATCCACGAATTTCTGTCGCCCCTCGTCGGTATTCTCGCCGAAGGTAGTCAGCGTGCGCTTGTATTTCCCAGCGGTGAGCACTTCCACATCCACTTCGTTTTTCTTCAACAAGCGGTGTATGTTAGGTACCTGCGCCACAACCCCGATTGATCCGACTAATGCAAATGGCGCCGCCAATATCTTGTTTGCAACGACGGCCATCATATAGCCACCACTCGCAGCCACCTTGTCCACGGCAACAATGAGTGGTATGCCGCGGCTACGCACACGTGACAACTGAGACGCCGCCAAACCATAGCTGTGTACCATCCCGCCTGGGCTTTCGACGCACACTACGACTTCGTCTTGTGCAGTAGCCATGGTTAGGACCGCGCTAACCTCGTAGCGCAAGTGATCGATGGCCGAGGCCCGAACGTCACCTTCGAATCGGATGACGAATGCTCGTTGCTGAGTTTGCTCAAGTTCAGCTTCCCCAGCCTCTTTTGATTCCTTCTTAGCTTCTTTCTGGGCGTCCTTGGATTTCGATTTTGCATCCTTTGCGGCAATCTTGAGTTCACGCTTGTGCTGCTTTTTCGCATGACCTGGCGCCAATAGGGAATCCTCCATCGCAAAGCGCAAGCCCTTTAGCTTGTCATTTAGCTTTGTGACATATAGATGGCCCTCCTCTCCGGCGCCATGCGCCTGTCTCATGCTAGCGCTTACAACGGCTGAAATGACAACGAGCACGGCTACGACGATCGTGACAGCCTGCGCTAAAAACATCAGATATTCGTATACAAAAGCCATATCTCAACCGGCAAATTATCGAGCGCGATACTCTATCCGCTTATACAGCCAAAAGCACGGTCTTGACGGCGGCGCGCCCGCACCTTACAAACGATTCGACACAGGAGATTTTCGTTGATCGAAATAGAAAAATTGACGGCACTGCTCGGGCAGCGTTTCGATCCGGACGCCGCGAGCGAACTGGATGCGGCGATCGGGCTGAATTGGGGCACAGCCGAATTGCGCGTCGCGGTGCAAGATCGAGTCCTTTCGATCTTTTCCTCGACACCCTATGCGGCGAACGCACCTAGCGCCGAATGCGTCATCTATTTCGCAAACTTTGAGGTGGCGTATGCGTTACTGATTGGCAGCGCCAATCCGATCGAAGCGTTCATGCGGGGCGATCTACGAAGCGATGGTTATCTGCTGTGGGTCTTCCGTGTCCTAGGGGCATTTACGAAACCACGGCCTGGCTAGCAAGCGCTCTTTTTCACACTCGGCTGCGCGCCCACAAAGTTCGCTGAAACAGCTCCTATGGCCACAATTAATTAGCCTCTGCTAATTCGTCGAGGAATTCTTGAATCAGCCATCCGGAAATCGCGGTCTTCGCTGGCGTCTGCGGTAGATTGTTAGCTCGAAACCACTGCGCGTCCGCAATTTCTTCAGGTTGACACACGATATCACCACTCTCGTATTCGGCGTGAAAACCTAACATCAGTGAATTTGGAAAGGGCCAGCTTTGCGAGCCAAAATACTTGAGCTGCCCGACACTCAGGCCGACCTCCTCCATTACTTCACGATGCACTGTCTGTTCAATACTCTCACCTGCTTCCACAAATCCCGCCAATGTGCTGTACATACCGTTGGGCCACGCGGCGTTCCGCGCCAGCAACATTTCGTCTCCCTTGGTCACTAACACAATAATGCTCGGCGATAACCGAGGATAGTTGATGAGCTGACAACTCGGACATTGCATCGCCCGGTCCGATCCGTGATCCTGCATCTCGGCGCCGCAACGGCCGCAGAATTGGTGGGTTTCGTACCACTCTACAACTTGTTGCGCCCGACCCGCCAAGTAGAATAAGGATTGTGCGGTTCGTCCCAATAGAGCTCGCAACCCGACCTGTACAAACCCCTCAGCTGCTTGACCTTTTGCGCTAACGGCAAAGCAAGGACGGCCGAGGTAATGACCAAGGAAGTGCTTGCTGCGCACCTCCATGTCGAACCAACGGAAATCATCTGCTGTAACGGGTTCCGGTGCACCTCGATCACTTCGACAAACGAGTTCCCCAGATGCAAAAACGAAATACCACGCCTCGCCGTGATCTGACCCATCCGGCGCAACATGATCGGGCTGAAATTCATCCGGACTACTAGGCCACACCACTTTTCCTTGCAAATTTATGCTCAACGTTCAACATAGCATATCTGCCACAAACCCACCTATACTCTAGGCGGTGTGGTCCGGTCTGCGAAACAATGCACAGCAGCATTTGCTAACAAAGCGTTTGCGAGCGATGAGTTTGAATAAACAAAACGCACAAATACGTGCCAGACAGGATTAGGGTTTAGTCTATGCGAGGGTTCGCACTCAGTTCTTTTTCACAGAACTTTCTTGGTCAAGCCCCAGAATGGTACAAGATCACCATTGTCGGGTTCTTGTTACTCAATCCCATCTTGTTGGCTATCTCAACACCGACCATCGCGGGGTGGGTTCTTATCCTAGAATTCATTTTCACATTGGCCATGGCACTCAAGTGCTACCCGCTACAGCCTGGCGGCTTGTTGGCCCTCGAAGGTGTCGTGATGGGATTGACGAGCCCGCACACTGTCTACGAAGAGGTACTGAACGCATTCCCAGTCATTCTGCTCCTGATGTTCATGGTGGCGGGCATTTATTTCATGAAGGAGTTGTTGCTATTTACCTTCACCAAGATCCTATTGAAGGTAAAGTCGAAGGCATTCCTTGCATTTCTGTTTAGTTTTGTTGCGGCATTCCTCTCCGCCTTTTTGGATGCTCTGACCGTCACTGCTGTGGTGATCGCGGTCGCCATCGGCTTCTACTCGGTCTATCACAAAGTCGCATCTGGAAAAGCTTACAAAGACGACCACGAACACGGTGCCGACGAGTCCATCGGTGATCTGTTTCGTGACGATCTCGAACAGTTCCGCAGCTTCCTCCGTACGCTTTTGATGCATGCAGCCGTAGGCACTGCCTTAGGCGGCGTCTGCACAACCGTAGGCGAACCACAAAACCTTTTGATTGCCGGGTTTACCGGTTGGGGGTTTATGGAGTTCATCTACAAAATGGCCCCGGTCACCATGCCGGTGTTGGCGATGGGGCTGTTAACGTGTGTCTTGCTTGAGAAAACTAAGACATTCGGCTACGGCACGTTGTTACCTGAGCGGGTGCGCGACATCCTCATCGAGTTTGACCAGCATTGAGCCAAGATTCGGACCGGCCGCGATACTGCGCGCTTGGTCGTGCAAGCGCTCTCAGCTGCCTTTCTGGTTTTCGCATTGGCTTTTCAACTGGCTGAAGTTGGAATCATCGGGCTCACGGTTATTGTCCTGCAAACTGCATTCAACGGCGTGATCGAGGAGCACCAATTAGGTCACGCGTTTGAAGAAGCCCTACCGTTCACTGCACTATTGGTGGTGTTCTTTGGCATCGTCGGAGTAATTCATGACCAGCATCTATTTACCCCGGTGATCACCTACGTGTTGTCGTTGCCCGAGCAGTCACAGCCAGGCATGTTCTACATAGCCAACGGTGTCCTCTCGGCAATTAGCGACAACGTATTCGTGGCGACCGTCTATATCAGCGAGGTCCACACTGCCTACATCAATAATGTCATCTCGCGTAATCAATTTGACCTACTTGCCATTGCGATCAATACGGGGACGAATATTCCCAGCGTCGCAACACCGAACGGCCAAGCTGCATTCCTTTTCTTGTTGACGTCTTCGATTGCGCCGTTGATCCGGCTGTCATACGTGCGCATGGTGACGATGGCGCTGCCGTATACCATCGTGATGGGGATTACCGGATGGATCGGCGTCCAATACCTCCTGTAACGCACTAACGCTACGTCAGCCGACGCCACAATACTTGCTCACCATCTCCGGGCAAGCGGTCGGCAAGAAACTCCAGATACGATTCGTGGTCGGACAGGTCGTCGGTAGACGCCTTGATCACACGCAGATTCAAATCAACCAATGGCGATAAGTCTAAATCTGCAATTTCATCGCTCGTATGCGCCGACGTTGAAAAAAGCTGCGTTTGTCCACCTGTCATCAGCAGATAGACATCAGCCAATATTTCCGCGTCGAGCAATGCGCCGTGTAATTGGCGTTGCGAATTATCAACCGCATAGCGTCGGCACAATGCATCTAGGCTGTTCTTTTGCCCGGGATGCTTGTGTCGCGCCAAGGCTAGTGAGTCCGTAATTGCACAGAGCTTGTCAATTGGGTCGATCGCTGTGTCGAGTTGTCTCATTTCATAATTGATGAACGAAACATCGAACGGCGCGTTGTGAATGACAAGCTCGGCACCATCGATGAAGTCGTGAAATTCGGGCCATATGACTTCGAAGTCAGGTTTGTCTGCCAGAAAAGCCTCGGTAATGCCGTGCACTTCGAGCGCACCGTCATCAATCGCGCGGTGCGGATTAACATACTTATGGAAGTGACGACCTGTCAGATGACGGTTGATCAATTCGACGGCGCCGATCTCAATGACGCGGTGGCCCATATCCGCTTCAAGACCGGTCGTCTCTGTATCTAAAACAACCTGTCTCGTGGCGTTTTCGGTGTTCATGCTTGCATCGCGTCAATTGCGTCATTGGCGGCTTGGTCTACGCGCTCGTTCTCCGGATGCCCACTGTGGCCTTTCACCCATTGCCAATCGACCACGTGTTGCCCGAGCGCCAATTCTAGCGCCTGCCAAAGATCTTGGTTTTTAACCGTCTTTTTCTGCGCAGTCTTCCAGCCATTGTGCTTCCAACCCTCGATCCATTGCGTGATCCCTTGTCGCACATATTGCGAATCCGTGGTCAGCACAATTTGCATTGGTCGCGTCAGCGCGGCTAGGCCTTCAATTGCAGCCATAAGCTCCATCCGATTATTCGTCGTGCCCGGCTCGGCTCCCGACAACAGTTTTTCCTTACCATCGAAGCGCAAAAGCGCCGCCCAACCGCCTGGACCAGGGTTACCTCGACAAGCACCGTCTGTAAATATCTCGACCTGCTTTGGCATTAAGTATCGTCTTGAAGTTCCTGCCAACTGGCAACACGTGGGTAGGCAACGTGTGCTAAGCGCCGGGTTTCTTTTGCCGGGCGACGCCAATTGGGACGCGTTGCCAATGCCCGCTTGATTGCAGACACGAATAAGAGACCGCCCAACGGCAGATTCAATAAATGGCCTTGGCCTAGTCGGCGCAACGCTTTTTCTTGGACGTCCAAGGTTGATCGGCGCTGTCCAAACGGCAATCGAAATTCGGTATAGAAAGGTGCTGACTCGAGTTCCAGACCAAGCAACGTGAGCCAATCAAATAGCCGCAACGGGTTTACAAAGCGATTGTCACTAAACGCATCTGGGAAAACCTTGGCATACAAACGGCGCAATCCGTAGCTGCTCCACGGATTGAAACCGCAGATTACGAGACGCCCACCGGGTGCGAGAACCCTCGCGACCTCGCGCAAAGCCGTCCTTGGGTCACCAACCCCCTCCAAGGCATGGTGCAAGACCACGCCGTCAAGGGTGCCCGTCTGGAAAGGTAAGTCATCAACGTGTGCACGAATTGAAGGCAAGTGTTCGTTATTTGGATGGTGCGGACCTAGAAAAAACCCAGCCCGAATCATGCTGCGCTTGATAGCCAGTGCACTCGTTGGGTCGTCACCTATCCACAATACGCTATCGCCATGCAGATGACGGGTCATTTGACCCAGCAACACCCGCTCTAATTGTAAAGTTTGCTGCCCATATCGGGAAGACCAAAGCTGAGATGCCGAGGTGCTACCTGAATCACGGTCTGCAGTAATGTGAATTGCCAAACTTACGACTTTCAGCCAAAGTGAATACTGAGGATTGTAAATAAGCACAGCGCAAGAGCAACCGTTACCTGCGATTGCCCTAAATTGATCGCGATGCAAGAGATCGCCGGTCAAACACTGTGGGAACGATAATAATGAAAACAGACTACACCCCAACGACGATGTGGCTGCAGTGCGTGCAATGGATGGGCATCGTAGCAATAGCGGGACTATTGAGTAGTTGCCAAGCGATTGCTCCTTTACAGGAAGCAATAAGGCAGCCGACTGCGTCTATGCCAGCGCCAGAATTCGCCAGCTGGATGGATTCAACCTGGGCATTGAGTGAGCAACTGAGCACAGAGGCTAGGTCAAACGAGCTGCTGCTCGCCCAGGCAACGGAGGATGTTGCCGAACCACCGGCGCCGGATCTGTGGCGTAACATCCGCAAACGCATGCCGCTCGACCATTACACCGAACATAAACGAGTACAGCAGGAAATTGCCTGGTTGCAACGCAACCCGGGCTACTTGATGCGTCTACAGCCGCGCATACAGCGTTACCTGCCGTACATTTTCGAACAAACCCAACTGCATGGATTACCCGCCGAGATTGCATTGTTGCCCATTGTCGAGAGCGCATTAGATCCCTTCGCGTTCTCGCCGGGTGGAGCAAGCGGGCCATGGCAATTCATCCGCGGCACAGCTCGTCAGTACGGACTACAAATTAATGACTGGTATGACGGGCGTCGTGATGTCATCGCATCAACAAAAAGCGCTATCGCTTATCTTGTAAAACTTGAAGACAAATTCGATGACTGGTATCTGGCATTGGCAGGCTATAACGCCGGCGAAGGCAATGTCGCAAAAGCGCTGCGTAAGCGTCCTGGTTCTGGTTTTTTTGAGTTACATCTACCACGCGAAACCCAGGCCTATGTGCCACGCCTATTGGCATTAGCCGACGTCGTTACTAACCCTGACAAGTATGGTCTGACCCTGCCCCAAGTCTCGCCCGACGTCCAACTCGCAACCCTGAATACCCACAGCCAATTCGACTTGAGCAAGCTGAGTCGGATTACTGAGATAGGCCTCGACGATCTGTATCAATACAATCCGGCGCTGAATCAATGGGCGACGCCGCCCAAGGGCCCACATCGAATCATTGTGCCGGTATCACTCGACCTAACTGCGGCACAGAAAGCAATCGACGAGTTGTCCCCCACGCAACGTGTCGACTGGACCGAGGTGGTCATTAGACCCGGAGATACGCTATCGCACATCGCTAAGCGCAACGGTACAGACGTCGCTTCAATCAGGCGTGCGAACAACCTACGCGGTCACAAAATTCGTGCCGGCAAAAAGCTGTTTATTCCGAAAAACCCCCAAGCGCTTAGCCATGTGCCACGCAAGTCCCGTGGTGTGATGAGCACGCATCGCGTGCAAGGCGGGGATTCGTTATGGAGCATCTCGCGCAAATATGACGTCGGGCTCACAAGCCTGATGCGCGCCAACGACTTAGGTCCTAAAGACACGCTCTCGGTGGGCAGGGAAATTGTGTTGCCCGGTATCACCGACACCAATGAACGTTCTGTCGTACGCAAAGTCCACTACAAGGTTCGTAATGGCGACTCGTTGGCGCGGATCGCCACGAAATTCAAAGTCTCCATCCAGGAAATTACGAACTGGAACAATTTGGACCCGCAACGATACCTGCAACCCGGTCAAGGGATTTTACTCTATATCAACGTGATTGGCGGCTGAAGAGGCCGTTGTACATGGATGGCGAATGCGGAGCGCAGCGGAGTGGGAAAAAGTCCCTTATCACACAGCGTCATTCATCCGTCTGACTCGTTGCCAACAATCTCGACACGCCCAACTCTTCCTCGGCGGCGCGAAAGAAACTACCAAAACTGATCTGCGAGGTACGATTCGTTAAGCCTTGTTCGAGTTGTGCGGCTTCTGCGTCGGTGGTCAGATTCACATTGCCCTGTTGCACGCGCGTGACCGTTACCAACGCTGCGCCATCCGGTAATGTCGTTTCACCTACCGATTTTTTATCAGTAGGCGGACGCGGCAATTCAAATGCCAACGCCAGGACAGCAGGCGGAATAGAGCCGCGATCCGAGCGCGTAACAGCTTCGTGCGTCGTCCACCGTAAATCATAGGATTGCGCGATATCGGTCACGCCCTCGCCGGCTTGCAGACGCTCAAACGCATCGGCTTTTGCCTCTTCGATCGCGACCAGGGCTTTTTCTCGAATCAAAGTATCCTTGATCGCGGTCGCCACCTCTGTAAGCGGTATTGGCTCCGGTTCATGGCGGTCCGCCACGCGCGCAACTAGCACCGCGTCCCCAACTTCGAGCATTGGGCTGTTTTCTCCGCCAAGTGCCTCGTCGCTGAAAAGCACATCCAAGACCGCAGTATTGCCTAAGAGCAATTCGTGCCCTGGCTGCTGCGTACGGTTTACCCCACTCGCCGATTGTACTTCGAGCCCAAATTTTGACGCGGTCTCATTGAGGCTGAAGCCTTCGTCATATGCACTACGCTCCAGCAGCACCGAGCGCTCGCTCAAAAGGTCTTGTGCACGCGTTCTTCTTACCCGCAGTTCGACATCTGCCCGTCGCTCCGAAAAACTCGGATATTCCTGAACCATCACGTCATCAAGTCGAATCAGGTGATAGCCGAAACTGGATTTGATTGGATCCGAAATCAAACCTGTTTCTTCGAGCGCCCACAGTGCGGTTTCGAAGGCAGGATCAAATATGCCTTTGCTCGCCGGGCCCAACGACCCCTCTTGCGCTCGAGACCCAGAGTCTTCCGAGAACTCCTCGACCAAGTCTTCGAACGCCGCGCCTTCGGCTAGCTTCGCCTTGACTTCAGTAATGAGCTCCAGTGCAGCCGCTTCGTCGCGCTGATTGTTGATTTGCACCAGAATGTGCGAACTGTCGCGTTGATCCCCTAATGAGAAACTGGCTTTGTCCTCTGCATAGATCTCCTCAAGACCTTTTTCGTCGATCTCGATCGAAGCATCGTTAACAAGATCGTCCAAGCTAATGCTGACATATTCAACATCTACGCTAAGCTGCGTCATATACGAAGATTGGTTCTCTTCAAAGCGAACGGCAATCTCGTCATCTGACACTTCAACCCGGCTCGAAAAGTGATCTATCTGCAGCGGTAGGTAAGCCAAGTCGCGTTTTTGCGTGATGACACGAATCGATTCGGCCAATTCCCAATCGGCGACAAAGACGCTAGTAGTTAGGCCAAGCCTTAGCTGATCTGACCCGAGCGCACTAGCACTTCTTCGCGAAAATCGACGGGGTTGTATCCAATCGATTGCAAGCGCTGCCGATAGAGACCTTCGTCAAACCGCCCGTCAACTTGGTAGGCTTGATTGTTTACCAATTCGGAGTCGGTTTGGGCACGCGAGACTTGCACGCCTAGCTCATCGGCAGCCTGATAGAGCACGCTGCGCGAAATCATCTGCTCTAAAACGTAGCTTTGCAATTGCAACCGATCGATCGAACTAGGGTCGAAGTCCACGCCCATCTGGCCCAGTAAGCGACGCCTCTCCCGCTCGACCGCATCGTCCAAGACGCTTTGCGTTATCTCGCTATTGCCTATTGAATCAACCTCTGGATCGGTGCTCGGCAGCAAGTTAGATGCGCCGAAGCCAAACAGCACCAAAACCAGAATGATCGCACCGGCGAGAACTTTGAATCCCGCCCCCTGAGTTTGGTCGCGCAGTTTTTGTAACATCAGACTTCATCCTCGAATCTAGATCATAAAAGCCCTAGCACTAGGGCCAATACAGTTTGTACGTCCATTTTGTCCTGGCAATCTTGGGCCAGCACTATGAGGCTATTTTACAACAGCTTTTCATGGAACAACGCGTCACCACCTTCGTGGTCCCAGCGATCTTCCACACGCGATGACGCGTGCCTGGCCCGGTACGCTGAAGGCTCTGAAAGCGGCCGCACAAAAAAGGGCGCGTATGACGCGCCCTAGCAATCGTGTGAGTCTATATTAGTTGAGCGCGTCTTTTAACGCCTTGCCCGGCTTAAACGCCGGCACAGTCGCGGCAGCGATCTGTATCGTGGCCCCTGTTTGCGGATTTCGTCCAGCACGAGCAGCCCGTTCTCTGACTAGAAAGGTTCCGAATCCAACTAGCGAAACGGTTTCAGCCCCTTTCAATGACGCCGTTATTGCGTCAATTGTGGCGTCCAATGCTCGGCCCGCAGACGCTTTTGAAAGATCAGCAGATTCCGAAATTTGGTCAATCAATTCACTTTTGTTCACTATTTGCCCCTCAGCATGAGCGCTCGCTATCCTCTCAAACCTAACTACACGACGCTTTACTGCAACTTCTCACTTGTCGGTCGACACTCTATCTTTCGATCAAGCGACCAACGACAGCTAAACGCACCCTGCTTTTCAAGAATCTAGAGAGTCTCCTCGGTTACGTGGTTTACGTTGATACCCAGTCCCTTGCAGGATTGACACAGGTTATACCAACACCGCTATTGGCCTGCAAGCACTATCACACGGCGGTTTAGGGGGCTTTAGTGCGGGTTGATCTTCGTTTGCGGGTTGCTTACTCCCAGATCGATGCCGGGTTCCTTTTTACCATCCGCCGACTTGTCATCAGATACTTCGTCCTGATCTTTCACAACAGGTCGTATTCGTGGCTCGGGCATAATTTCTAATGCCAGTCCTAGCACTTCATCCATCCACTTGACCGACACTATTTCCAAATTGCTCTGGACATTTTCCGGGATCT
>Ga0115002_10001132_pt1 | contig 37126 bp, 36 predicted proteins | sample ArcticOcean_MG_C_8_FD_89576 | JGI IMG/M metagenome (GOLD analysis project Ga0115002, IMG submission 89576) | Marine microbial communities from western Arctic Ocean - ArcticOcean_MG_CB11_86 | ecosystem: Environmental > Aquatic > Marine > Oceanic | place: Arctic Ocean: Canada Basin | collected... | reverse complement strand
CATATTTTGCTAAGGCAGTCAGAACAAGACTTTGGTTTCCTGAAAAGCTTCGAGAGCGTAATCAAATGGCAGAATACGCACACTTTATTACTGAAGAAACCAAGGAGATTTTACTTGGCTTTCTTGGTGTAGAGTCAATTGTTGACGACTATGTATTCAGTGGACTAAATGCTATAGGTGGCACTGAATCAACAAAATCTCTATACATCCAATGGGGATATGAAGAGCGACGGCACGGTCAAACTTTCAGGCACGCTTTAATTGATTCTGGACTATATTCACAAGAGTTCATTGATAAGTTTCTTGATGAAACTTCAGAGTACCATTGGACATTTGAAGAGCAAACAGGCTACTCAATGGATCCATTAATGGGCTCAGCTTACGCAATATTCCAAGAACGACAAACCAGATGGAATTACACGTACACTCGAATGAAAATATGGAAAGAATATGGGAGTCCTTGCGACTCAAGCGGAAGGCGTGTTTTTCCCGCAATAGCAGGAGCAATACGTTTCCCTGAAATCGATGAAGGTGCTCACGAAGCTAATTTTAAAAACATAGTAGGCATATACATGAAATATTTTCCCGATCTTGCTTTAGATGCATTAGTAAAAGTTTCTAAAAACTACCATATGCCTGTTATGCAAATGCCAAATTCGGAAGAATTTATTAAATGTATCTTAAATACTGAAATGGGAAATGCTAGAAATATTATTTCGGAAGTAATGAATCCAGCTTTAGAAAAAATGGGATTAGAGAATCGACAGGCACTCAGAAAAGCTGTTCACAATTTCCAATTATTACCAGAAAATGCAATAGTAAATGTTGAAAATAGATTTTCAAGTGGCATTACCCCAGATGACGAAACTCAAATCTACACTATGAAACCTAACGGTGACTTCATACTAGAGGATCCATCAACCAAGAATCATATTTGATATTAATATCAAATACAGAAAGACGGAATACTTTTGATTAATTGGCAAACCTTTAACATAGCTAAGTTAGCGCCCTGCTCTTGTTGTAGCTCACTTTATGTATGCCCTACAGGTCTGCTATTTAGGAGGTGGTATTGAGTTAGCAAGCACAATTACCAAATAAACGTAAAGCAATGACCTCTATAGAGGTCATTTTTTTTACAACTTTTTACCACTATTAAGGAGATAAAAATATTAGTTACATAATTTCAAGCATCAAAAAAAATTTAAAAGTTACACGCGAATACGTTCGTACAATAGAAAAAGTGCGGTTTCAAATAACAGACTAGTAAACCTAATGACCGAAAATTTTCTTAAAAATAAAAAATCACTGATATAAATTAGTAATCAACAAAGGAGATCCCGTGAGTATACAATTAGGTGACAATGCACCAAATTTTAAAGCAATAACCACTGAAGGAGAAATAGATTTTCACGAATGGTCTGGTGACTCTTGGATCATTCTTATGTCCCACCCTGGAGATTTCACTCCAGTGTGCACAACAGAACTTGGCAGGGCTGCTTCTTTGAGTGAAGAATTTAAACGAAGAAACGCTAAAACAATAGCTATTAGTGTTGATGGTGTAGATTCCCATTCAGCATGGATTGGTGATATCAATGAAACTCAAAATACTAAGGTTAATTTTCCATTAATAGCAGATCCAAGCCGTGAAATTGCTACACTTTATGACATGATTCATCCAAACGCAGATAATACAAACACGGTCAGAACACTTTTTATAATAGGACCTGACAAGAAAGTTAAACTCAGTCTTGCTTATCCACCATCAACTGGTAGAAATTTCCAAGAAATATTACGAGTCCTTGACTCGCTTCAGTTAACAGCCCACTATCAAGTTGCAACTCCAGCCGACTGGAACCATGGAGAAGATTGTGTAGTTATTCCAGCAATTAAAACAGAAGATATTTCTACAAAATTTCCTAAAGGATATACCGAAATTAAACCATACTTAAGAACTACTCCTCAACCGAATATTTAAACTGTTTACCTTTTTCTATTTTGTGCCAGATCTTGGAGTCGAAGCCAATGCCAAAATCTGGCACAAAATTAAATATAACAGGAGGATGATAAATGTCACTTCAAGATTTTAGTTTAGATGGAAAAGTAGCTGTTGTAACAGGAGCAAGTCGAGGTCTAGGCAAAGCAATGTCTATTGCTTTAGGTCGCGCAGGAGCGGACGTTATTGTGGTTTCTCGTAGTCAGGAGCAATTAGATAAGGTGGCTGCAGAAATAAGAGAACTTGGTGTACGGTCATTGGGAATTGCAGCAGACTTAACAGATTCAAAGCAAGTAGATAGGATGATTAAGCAAACTGTTGATGAATTTGGCGGAATTCATATTTTGGTAAATAATGCTGGCATTGTTCAATCTCCAGGAGGAAAAACAGACAGCGATGGCAATGAAAGCCCTGCAGTCGATATAAGCGATGAGGAGTGGCATCTAGGAATGGACACAAACCTAAGTAGCTGTTTTTATTGCTCTCGAGCAGCAGCAAGGTACATGATCAAGCAAAAATGGGGACGAATTATCAACATAACATCGGTTGCGGGAGTTCGCGGCACACGAGGAAGTCCAATCTATTCTGCTGCAAAAGGTGGGATGGTAATGCTTAGCAAGGCACTTGCTCAGCAATGGGCTCAAGATGGCATTACAGTAAATATTATTGCACCTGGATCATTTCCATGGCGTGATTTAGAAGATGCTACAAATGCTGATTTTGCTAATTTAAGGGGATCAAGAATACCTATAAAACGACCAGGTGACCCTAAAGAGTTAGGGCCTATAGTAGTATTTCTTTCTTCCGAAGCATCATCGTACACCACTGGTGAATTAATTGTAGTTGACGGTGGAGCACTTGAAGCTGCGGCAGCTCCAGCGGGATACATTTTTCCTGGAATACATACCATAAATTAATTTGTTAATAGGAGGACTTCATGATTCTCGAAGAATTTTTATTAAATGGGCAAACTGCACTGGTTACAGGCGCTGACTCCTTAAGTGGAAATGCTATCGTTTCGGCTTTAGCAGAGGCTGGTGCTAACATAATTGCAGTTGCAAATCCAAATAGCCCTCTTGATACTGCTCGAAAATTAGTAACTCAACACGGTAAAAAGATATTGACTATAAATGGAAATTTACAAGATGAAGAAAGTGTTAAAGAAATTGTAAATAAAGGACTCAATCAATTTTCAAATATCGATATCCTAGTAAATAATGAACAAATTGCTTTCTCAAAACCGCTGATAGAAATTTCACCTGATGAATGGCGGAAAGCAATTGACATTAATCTCTTAACTACTTTTTTATTTTCTAAAACGGTTGGCGCTCATATGATTAAATTACAAAAAGGAAAGGTGGTGAATATTGCTTCAGGAATGGGAGATCGTGGTCTAGAAAATTCATCTTCATATTCCACTACCATGGCGGGTATAATGCAAATGACGTCAGCATTATCTGTTGAATGGGGAAAATATGGCATTAAAGTTAATGCAGCAGGACCAGTTTGGTTCAATAATGGCGAGGATATTGAGGATCTAAGCGACCCAGTTTTACGATATATTCCAATGAGAAGGAAAGGTAATTGGCATGAGTTGGGTCGAATGGTCATATTTTTAGCATGTGATGGAAGCCATTTTCTAACTGGCAAAACTCTTTTTCTTGACGGTGGAGTTTTGTCTCATGCATAAAAATATTTAATCATTTTTTACAATTAAATCAAGAGGTGTAGCGATGGTAAATCAATCAGAACGTAGAATTCTTTTAGATAAATTGATTGAAAATAGGCAAACTTTAGTTAAATTAATATGGAACCTTTCAAATGAGCAATTAATTGACAGAAAACAAGATGGAGATCGCACACCAAAAGGGATGATTTTTCATATTGCTGATACGGAAAATAATTACGTTTGGAATTGGGCAAAGCGATCAAGGGATGAGAAAAGTCCAGATTTATCGAATAAACTCATTAAATCTAATGCAGAAAATGGGATACAAGTTATTGAAGAGGTCAATGAATGGGATACTGAGCTTCTAATTGAAAAACTTAGGGCAATACGCGAATCTACTCTTCGTTTTATTGCAGAAACAAATGATAATGAATTCAATGCTATAGGAAAAAATTCACCATTTGGAGACATGACCGTTCATCAGTTCCTCAAATCTCTTTACAGGCACGACCAGATGCACATCAACGAATTAACTGGAAAAGAGCAGACAATTATTATTACAGGTGCTGACGGAAAACAACTTTAAAGATTACTTGCCTGTTTCAGGCAAAAAGAATGTTGATAAAAAAAGCGACCATGATAATATCGCAACAATAGCAAAACCATATATATAAGTTCCTGAAAAATCTGCCATATATCCTATTAATATTGGTGCTGCAAATGAGAGAAAACCGCCGATTGCAAAAACGCATGCAATTATAGCAGCTGCTTTTTCAGGTGAAGTGCCTTCAATTTCTTGGGGAATTGTTGCATGAAATGGAGTGTATAACCATGAACTTGTACCGTATAGAATCAATATTACAACAAGCAAAGGGCTTTCAGCAAATACAACAGTAGCAAATCCTGTTATTCCAAGCATTATTCCTGAGATAAACATAAATGGTTTTCTTTTAGTAAATTTAAGGGCCAAAAATCCAGCAACAACAACCATTATACAACCACAGATTGGAAGGATCGCTGCATATTCATTAGCCTGCGAAAGATTTATTCCGTAACGCTCGTAATAATATGTTGGCAGCCATGCAGACAAGGCAACATATTGAATTACAGGTCCTGAATCCGCAGTCGCTAATAATAAAGTCACTTTTGAACGAAATACTCTCCGAATTCCTCGAAACGTTAAGACTTGAGTTTTCACAATTACCGCTTGACGGGCAAACAGTAACCAAAGTATTGCACCTATCAACGAAATACAACTGAATATTGTAAGTGTCATTTCCCATCCAAAAGTTTCGGAAAGAGGTTCTGCGAATAGAAATGAAACAGCTATTCCTGCAGATAAAGCCGAAATATTAAATCCATTAATCAAAGGAAGTTCATTTTTAGGAAACCAACTCATTACTACAGGACTTATAGCAGGAAAAAATCCTGACATGCAAATGCCAAAACACATTCTCAGAAAAAGTAGACTAATCAAATTTGGTGCCCAAGCACTAAAAATAGGAATCGAGGCCCCAAAGGAAAAAATAAGAATCAATTTATTTATAGGCATTCTTCCTACTAGTAAGCTACAAGGAATGCAAAAAAGAGCATTGGTAAATAAAATACCACCAGTTAATAAGCCTGCGGCTCCTCGACTTATATTAAATTCTTCCATAATGTACGGAGTGATTGGCGACGTATTAAGGAAAATTAATCCTGCCGAAAAACTTAGAAATACAATTAATAAACCCATTACAAATCGATATTTTCTTGGTTGCATTTCTAATGATATTTCTTGTTGCAAAAGCTAAGCCTTTTATTAAACAAATTGATAATTTTTTATTTTATTTTTGGTGTTCCCAGCATAAGTAACGAAGGCAAAACTATAATAGATACTGTCAAAGCAAAAAAAATCATTACAGCAGTCAAGAGTCCATACGCTGAAAATATAGGCATCGGTGCAAAATATAAGATGCTAAAACCAGCAATACTTGATACAGCAGAGGCAACCAACGCAGTTCCAGCTCCATGTGTAGCTTTTCTGATGGCTTCAATTTTGATATTTGACAACTTTAGCTCTTGGCGAAATCTTTCGGTCATATATATAGAATAATCAATGCCTATTCCTATAGATATCGCACCAATCATGGCTGTGACAAAATTCAAACTGAAATCACCTAAATACATAAAACCATACAGCCATGCAACAATAAGAATAATTGGAATTACAGTTATCGCTGCATATCGAAATGATCTCATTGCGACACTGAGGACGATAAATGTTGCAATAATTGCAATAGGAAGTGATGTTTGGAAGCTTTTTGTTGTAGCATCAAGTTGAGCTTTTCGGACAAATGGAGAGCCAGTTAAACCAATAACTTTAAAATTGCTATTATTATTAAATAACGATAGATGCTGCTCTAAATTTTCTTGGGCTTTACTTATTATCGATTGCTCCTGAGTTCCAGGAATAAAAACCTGTATATAGGATATTTGTTCGCTTGAGTCTTTTTCTGATATTGCAAATCTCTCCTGAACTTGAGTATTAGTTGTAGTAAGAGTTGAGGCATTTTCAGGTATTCCATTTAGCAGTGCATAAGCTAATTCGGCTTGAATTTGTTCTTTTGTATCAGGAATACCATCATTATTTTGATCAGTAATTAAAATTCCAAACTGCTCGTTAACTTGCTTTAATGCGTAATCACTTTTTGTAATTTGAGTGACATAGTCCAATATTGTAGGTTGGATATTTAAATTGCCATAATAGTCCTTTCCAAGGAAAGGACTATTAGATATTAAATTAATAAATTGATCCATTATCAGTAAGGATTCAGGTTCCGTTAGATTTCCTTTAAGAAATACTACTGCGGGTTCTCCCCCACGACTTGCTACGTGTTGTTCAAATTTATCTAAACTAATTACTAAATCAGACTTATTGTCAAAGAAATCTTTTACGGCAAAAGTTGGCTCTAGCTTTAATCCATAGAAAATTGATATACCAGTTATTATAAGTGAAACAATCACAACAATCGGTGCTTTTTGAGCAATTCTCACAACTAAGGAATCAAGTAATGGTATGCGTAATGTATTCGTAAATCTTGCTTGAGTTTTCTCTTCATCAAGCGAAGAGTTAATTGGAGTATTCGCGTATCTTCTTTGGAGGAAAAAAACAGGAACTACAATACAGAACAATGTGCTAGTGGCAATGCTTATAAGTCCAATCAAAGGATCTAATGTAATAAGTATAACTATACTACTACCAAACAATGTTGCCGCAACAAGTCCACCGAAAAGCTTAAATATGTTTTGAGATAGGGATTTTGAATGGTGATTTATTTCTCCAAAAATTGTATCTATTTTCATTAAAGCCAATGGGGCAATAATACCCAGTACAATAAATGACGATATAATTGCTATGCCAGCAGCACTTCCAAAATGGATAACTGCTTCTATCTTTGATGAAAGATTTGAAAAAAATGCAATAGTATCACTAATCATAGCGAGTGATAGAGCACCAAAAATACCTGTTATACCTAGCAAAAAAGATTTTTTTGGAGCATTTCCCTTAGAAGACTCTTCTTGATATCTACGCATTGCGTGCATGGCAAAATCTACACCTAGAGCTATCATTGCAATTGGAACTATAAGTTCGATAATTAAACCACCCTTAAGACCAATAAGATTTGATATCCCTTTCAGCCATATCATTAGGATTCCAAGTCCGGCTCCAGTTAAAGCCATTGCCCAATATGATCGCAAAGCTAAACCGACAAGTATAATTGCCACTACGACAGCCGCCATTATAAATGGACCAACTTGCTCACCTTCATCTACAGATTCAAGATTAACATCAATAGCTACGCCCCATAATTGATAACTATCCTGATTTCCACGTAGTAAGCTTTGGACATTTCTATTAAATTGCTGTTTTTCTAATTCAATGGCTCCCCCATCGATACCAATACTCAGACTACCTCCTCCCAATTTTTCATTATCTGCAAGAGTATAGATAACGATTGCAGGTGACTTCCAGATCGTTATAGATTCACCATTTACTATTTTTTGAAAATTAGTAGCTTCGATTGAAAATAAATTGACCATTCCAGAAGTTTGTTCATTTTGTAAAATTTTGTGGATAGCAAGTTTAACTTCATCGTCAGTTGCAGTTTCTAGACTCTTATTATTTTCACTATTCAGAAGAAATTCTTGAACCAAATCTGCTATAGTTTGTATGCCTTTTACTTCCCTATTTGACAGAGGGGAATAATATTTAAAGAAAAAATCCTTTATCTTTTCATTTGTTGGGCTGATGTTTCCTGTTTCATCTGCAATTCTTAATTTTTGAGTGTTTTTATAGAGCTCCCAAAGCTCTCTTTGTGTTAAAATATCTCCATCTTTTGCCTCTGCAATAAATGAAATAGCCCAAATTGGAGATGGAAACGTTTCATCAAGTTCTTTTTGCAAAGAAAGAGATTTACTTACAGGGTCCGAAGAAGCCTGTTCATCATTTGCCATCATTAAAAGAGGAAAAGCTAGCAATAAGCTAAGTATGATTGTCCCTAAAATAAGCTTACCTGCATGATCTATGGCAAATTGAGCAATTGAAACAGATCGATTTTTGCTGAATGCCATCACTAACACCTTATTAATATTCTTATAGTGTATTCTAACGCTTGGAAAACTTTTTTGTTAAGAATTATTTGTAATTGAGTGAATACATGGAAAGGAAAAGCTACTGTATGCAAATTGATCGTAATGTAATAAAAAAAGCAGCTCGGGAATTTAATTTTGACATTATAGGAGTAGCATCACCTGAAACTTTTAATATAGGTGCGGCTATTGCAAGAGAGCGGCTTGATATTGGGTATATGGGAGACTTGAAATGGTATACTGCTGAACGAATTCAACGTGGAGAGGATCCTGAGGTGCTTCTTCCTGGCGTTCGCTCGATTATCTCAATTGCCATGAATTATTTTGTTCCAGATAAAGAAATCAACGATCAATCAGTCCCAAAAATTCGTGGGAAAGTTGCTAGATATGCTCGAGGTAAAGATTATCATAATGTAATGAAAAAAATGCTTAAAGAATTTATCAAGTCACTTGAGCAGGAGCTTACAGAAGAATTTTCTTGGAAAATATATGTAGACGATGGGCCAATGCTCGATCGAGAAGTTTCTCAAAGAGCAGGAGTTGGGTTTTTTGGAAAAAATACTAATATTTTAACCGAGTATGGATCCTGGGTATTACTCGGACAAGTACTTACGAGCCTTGATATTGCTCCAGATAAACCCATGGAAAAATCATGTGGCACATGTACTAAATGTCTCCCTGCGTGTCCTACAAATGCAATCGTTAGTCCATATGTTATTGATAGTAGAAAATGTATTAGCTATTTAACAATAGAAAATCGAGGACCAATTCCAAAAGAATATCGAGATGCTATTCAGGATTGGATATTTGGATGCGATATATGTCAGGAAGCATGCCCTGTTAATGGCGTTCGAAGTCACGATAATCCAAATAATAAATTTGAGTTTTCCCTTCTTAAAGGATATTTAGATCCTCAGGAAATTCTTAAAATGGACGAAGAGGCTTTTAAGAATGCTTTTGCGGGATCAGCTATTCGACGAGCAACCTGGCGCGGCCTTCAAAGGAATGCCTGCGTTGTTTTAGGAAACATTGGAGATGAATCTGTTGTACCTTCGCTAATAGAGGCTTTAAATTCTGATTCTGATTTAATTCGTGGACATGCAGCTTGGGCTTTAGGAAAGATTTCAGGCAACAGCGCAAGAATTGCTCTAGAAAATCGTATTAGCATTGAAACAGATAAATGGGTTGCATCGGAAATTAATGAAGCACTAGCAAAAACTTCTATGTAAAAACTTTTTCGAGAACGGTTGATTTGTGCTAGTATTAGTTTGGTTAAGCCGGGATGGCGGAATGGTAGACGCGACGGACTTAAAATCCGTTGCTGGTAACAGCGTGTGGGTTCAAGTCCCTCTCCCGGCACCACGCTAACGATGAGATAATCATCAATCTAAGAATTTTTTATTCCTCAGCTCACTCTAAAAAATAATACAAAAGTTACATTTTTTCATTTTAATATTGCTTATCACTTTGGGTTATACGCTACTTTCATATCTAGAGGTCAATCTAATCAAAAGCAGTCACCGTCATTAATTTATCTATAGTTACGCAAGTGAAATGTTTAAATATCAAAGTCGGCGACTATCGGATTATGATCCGATAGACTCTTAACCTCTTCGCTATCATCCACGTATAAATTCTTCAGGTTTCTGAAAATTCTTCTGCTAGCAAACATGTGGTCAAGTTGCCAAGGAAAACTTCCAGTATTGTGCCTATAAGTATGTACAAAATCTTGATAATATTTTTTGACGCAATCTTGTAATAGAAAATCCTCTATTCTGTCAAACATTAAATTAGTGGTTCGCTTGCCTCTACTCTTGAATGTTGGATGCTCATCCATACGTCTATCGTTGTTAAAATCACCAGCAAGAATAAAATTTGTATATTTCGGGAGAGAAAGGCCTTCTAGTAAATAAGTTAGGTCAGAAAGAGATTTATGTATCCCAGGGACTGTTAATCCTTCGCGAGGATTCTCAGATTTATATTCAAAGAGTCCATATATGTTTATAACTACCAAATCTTCTTTCTTTAGAGTGGTAATTCTTGCTGCCATAAGACTACCATGTTGAGTGGTTTGAATAGGCAATTCCTCCCATACTCCATTTTTTACGTAGATAGCATTACCAAAGTTCCTACCATTAGCTAGAGTGTGAATTAATTGTGACGATTCAAGATTGACAGGAATTCTTGAGCATTCTTGAATTAATGCCACATCGGGATCCAGCACATTTATAAGATAATCCCAAGGGGGAAGGCGCCTATGTATGTTCCAATCAACTATTTTCATGATATATAAATGTTACTATACATCTCGTAAGATTTCACTAAATTCTATACTGAATCTTATCTGAATTCAGTATAGAATTTTATCTGAATATTATTATGTAAAGTTATTTTAAATATGATTCAACTTTTTAAAAATAATGCACAGTAGTCAAGTGATACTGTGGAGTGTCTGGTAGAGGCTACACGACTATCCATTACCGTGCCCAGTACAAAAATACTGAAGGAATTTTGTTACGATTTCACATCGTGTATGTGTGAACAAGGCGATCACTGAAAGGCAACTAACTGCAGTATTACCACGCGCTATGCTATAAAGAACAGAAGGCAACGATTCAAAAAATACTTGACTAATGTCTTGGTTGTAAGTTTCTATCTTAATAGGCAGAGTTACTAGACAGATAGTGTGCATAATCTCATAACTATATAGATGATCGCTCACTATTTCCTATACGATGAATTCATGTAATCTTTTCCGATATCTTGGCCTATTAACTTGCTTCAAAAACTTGCCGATTGGTATAAAGTTTTTTTCATTTGATCAATTTTTTATTTTGCCATGTTTCCATGAATCATAGAAACATGCTTATTTCTTCACGCAAAATCCACTTTACATGCCGTAAAGTATAACATTCTAAAAAATCTTGAGTTATTTAACTTAAATGCCCTAAATATCGACATTTAAGTACGATTATAGGGTATAATTACTAAATAGAATGATGCGTAATAACAGGAAGTAATTAACTTAAAGTATACCGATGATAGTATTGTGTAGACTCGAGTCTCTCTCTCGAAAGATCGATAGAAATTAACTGGTCCTTTTTTACATTCTTTTTCTATTTTTTCTAACAGTAATTTGATTCTATGGAATCAAGGAGCATCAATGAAATTTGAAGCAATGAATTTAAATCCCTCTGTATTAGCTGGAATTACATCAGTGGGCTATACAGATACAACTCCTATACAAGAAAAGGCCATACCTATTGCACTTAATAAGTCTGACATTTTAGGCTTAGCACAAACTGGAACTGGTAAAACTCTTGCTTTCCTTATTCCAATTCTCCAGCGACTTACAGAAGGCTCGTTAGGTTCAGTACGTGCACTTATTCTTGCTCCAACTCGTGAACTTGCAGAACAGATCCATCAAGCTATCATTGGGCTTACAAGTAAATCCAATGTACGAAGCATCACTCTATATGGTGGCGTTCATAAATTGCCTCAAGTAAGAGGATTGAGACGCGGTGTTGATATTATAGTTGCATGCCCAGGTCGCCTTATTGACCATCTTAGGGATGGAAATATAGACCTTTCAAAAGTGGATACTTTGGTATTAGATGAAGCAGATACAATGTGTGACATGGGATTTCTTCCTTCTATTCGAAGAATTTTAAGTTATTTGCCAAAAGATCGCCAAACTCTATTTTTTGCAGCAACCATGCCTAAAGACATTCGTATTCTAGCTGATGAAATTCTCAACAATCCAATTCCTGTCCAAGTCGGAATTATTGCCCCCGCAGATACTGTTTCTCATAGTATTTATCCAATTACAGATGCTAAGAAAAAAACTTTGCTAATGGACCTTTTAAAGCATACAGCCCTAGGACGAGTGATAATTTTTACTCGGACTAAACATCGTGCAAAAGAATTAGCGATAGATTTGGATATAGCTGGTTATCGTGTAGCAGAATTACAGGGTAATTTATCTCAAAATCGTCGACAAGAGGCCATAGATGGATTTCGTAAAGGTAAATATGATCTATTGGTTGCAACAGATATTGCTTCAAGGGGAATTGATGTTTTAGATATTTCTTATGTTATTAATTTCGATATGCCCCAGACTGTTGATGCATATATCCATAGAATTGGTCGAACAGGTCGTGCACAGCAAACTGGAGAAGCATTAACATTAATGTTATCTGAAGATGTGTACTTAGTACGACAAATAGAAAGAGTACTTGGTAAACAAATTGAAAGATTTCGCTTACCAGATTTTGAATATGGTAAATTTATAGAAAAAATTCAAAATGTTAAAATTCGAACTGAAATTCAAGGAATTGAGCGTGTCAGTTCTAGTTCTAATGCACCACGACGTGAAGATAATAGATCATCAGACAGTTCTAATGCACCACAGCGTGAAGATAATAGATCATCAGACAGTTCTAATGCACCACGACGTGATGACAATAGTCGTACAGGTAGTTATGGTGGACGTGACCGTTCCAGTTCTAGTGCACCACGACGTGAAGATAATAGATCATCAGACAGTTCTAATGCACCACGACGTGATGACAATAGTCGTACAGGTAGTTATGGTGGACGTGACCGTTCCAGTTCTAGTGCACCACGACGTGATGACAATAGATCGCCAAGTCGTACAGGTAGTTATGGTGGACGTGACCGTTCCAGTTCTAGTGCACCACGACGTGATGACAATAGATCGCCAAGTCGTACAGGCTTTAGTGGACCACGACGTGATGGCAATAAGCCACCAAGTCGTACCAAAAAAAAACCATAAAGAAAAATATTAATAATCAATCTGATCGTATTGATTATTAATAACTAGCAATATTCAAGTGGCAATACATGCAACTCAAATTTGTGCTATTGCTAATCATATGATCATCTGTAAATTCTGAATTGATTAGTTTAATTACAATCACTACGATTTCAATTAAACTAAGAAAGAGAATTCCATTATCAGTGCTCTTGGAGTCAAGTTTTCGGATAATTGGAAATTACCTTTTAATAATATCTTCAAAAGTTGGCGACAAGCAAAATGGAAACCGACAATAATCCCACATGTAATAGCGTGACAAGCAAAATGGAAACCGACAATAATCCCACATGTAGAGAATGTAATGACAGTGGAAGAGTCAAATATCCTGCTCACTTGTTAGCGTATAGCTCATTCAATCCCGAATTTGAAGAATTTATTCTTGAATGTCCAGCCTGTAAAGGATAATTTCAGACTGCACTGGAGAATCAAATGAAAATTACCAACCGGATGCCAAAAATTTTCTATGGTTGGTACATAGTAGGAGCTAGTATAATTGTTAACTCCTACTTAGCATTGTCTATTTGGCAAGGATTTGCAGTATTCTTCTTACAGATCCTAAAAGATTTTCAAGTCTCCAGAACAACTCTTTCGATAGTATTTTCTGTACGACAGGTAGAATCAGGATTCTTATCACCTCTTGTTGGTTTTCTTATCGATCGAATAAATGCTAAAAAAGTTATCCTATTTGGAGTGATAATAGCTGGTCTTGGATTAATACTAACTGGAATATCATCAAATATCTGGTATTTTTATTTAGCTTTTATCATTATGTCTGCTGGGGTAAGTTTTGCGTCTCATGGTGTTTCATGGTCAGTTGTTGTTGCTCGATGGTTTGACCGTAAACGAGGGCGTGCAACAAGTCTAGCATATATGGGAGGAGCCATTGGTGGATCTGGGGTAATAATTATAGTAAAACTTCTTGAAGTTATTGGATGGCGTTCCTCTGTAATAGTATTGGGAATAGGACTATGGCTAGTATGCATTCCTTTTACTCTATTAGTTCGCTCTAGGCCTGAGGATTATGGACTTAAACCTGATGGAGATGAAATAACTCAAAATAAAACAGCTATTGCTGTATCCACAGGTTTAATTGCATCTTCAATTGCATCAATAACAATTAAAGATGCAATTAAAAGTAAATATTTCTGGTCCTTAATTGCAATATTTGGTGTCCAACAGATTAGCTTAGGTGGAATTCATATTCATCAAATTGCTTATTTTGAGGATATGGGTTTTAGTAAAACGCAAGCTGCGTCTTCTATTGCAATTGCATTCTCTGTAAGTGCAATTGGTAGACTATCGGTGGGAATTTTATTAGATCGTACGGATTGGCAACGAGTTTTTATTGCAATCATTTGTGGCCAAATTGTATCATTACTAATTTTAGCAAATATATCTTTATATTGGCATATAATTTTGTTTTCAATAATATTTGGCTTTAATCACGGAATGATGGTACCAATACGTGCAATTATATGTGGTAAATTGTTTGGGATTAACAATTTGGGATCTATATGGGGTACTATCGATGGAGCAGTGGTTTTTACAGGTGTTGCAGGACCAGTATATCTAGGTTGGACATTTGATACCTTCCATACTTATATTCCAGCATTTTACATATTGTCATTGGTTCTTTTCACTGCAATACCTATCGTTTTACTTGTATTTAAAAAGATTCAAAAAATTACATTTTGAACTTTAAATAGTGCATCTTCTAAGAAATATAAATACAGAATGGAATTCATAGCAGTATAATTAATCATCAAATCAATAAATCATTTTTTACATGACACACTTTTAAAAACTGTAGGAAAATAATTTATAAGGAGAAAAATGAGCAAAAAATTGATAGAAAATAAAGTCATTGCTTTTTTGGGAAATGACGACAGTCCTGATATTTCAAATCCTATTCACTCCACTGAAGTTGCCCAAGCATATGGTTTTGCTGGAGCGTTAGTTGGAGGAGTGACAGTATGGGGATGGGCCTCTGAAACAATAATCCAGGCACTCGGAGAAGATTGGCTTGAAAATGGATGGTCAGAATTCTCTTTTAGGCAACCTACTTTTCCTGGAGATCAATTAACCATAACTGCAACTTTCAATGAATCAGGTAAGGAAAATTCATGGCATATATCCATGGTAAATCAATCCGATACTACATGTGTTATTGGTGAAGTTGGATTAGGAGATGCCCCATGGATCAATGAACTTGTAAAACCTAAAGAAATGCTACCGAAAGATAATCCGAATAAGCAAGAATTGACTCTTGAGGAAGCATCAGGATCTAATGAATGGTTGGCAATGCAAGTCAACTTTACTGAAGAACTTTGTGATGAATTTACAACACAAAAGCAAATACTTGGAAATTCTCTTTTTGTTGGAAAAAATGGAATAGCCCATCCTTCATGGATTGCAGGATGGGGAGAACAATTACTTAGACACAATTTTTTAATTCCAAGTTCCATGCATACTAAAAGTAGGGTTCAGCATCGAAAAAGAGTTAAGGTTGGCGATTCAGTATTTGGTGGTGCTCATCTATTGAGCGCTTATGAAAGAAAAGCACATCACTTTGCAAATTTTGATGTCCTATTGCAGGACAAAGATGGCTCAGATATAGCTCAATTAAGACATTGGACTATCTTCAAAATTGCTACTGCGAAAGAGCGGGAAAATTTAGCGTAGAGCGTATTTAATTAATATAAACTCATTTGGAGAATTTTAATGTATGGAACTATATTCAACCTTAATATAAAGGTTGGCCATGAAGAAGAATTGCAAAAAGTTCTTAACGAAAGGTCTGATCAAGGCAAACCAAAAGGAATGATTGCATGGTTTGTAATGAAGCCTGACGCTAACTCCAATTGGATTGGAGTTGCTGTTTTTGGAAACAAAGAAGATCACGTTACTAATGCGAATGATCCATTGCAGCATGAATCATTCGAAAAAATAATGGAGCATTTGGAATCTGAGCCTACTTGGACAGATGGAACATATGTTATTGGCGAAATTGCTTAGTATTAATTATCGAGCATTAAATGCGCAATCTACATAATTAGTTATTGATTTTAAATATTATTACATTGATTAATACTATAAGTTCATGGTCTTTAAAATGATTTATTGCCACCCCCAAAACCTGTTTTGCATGTTAAAGCTAATGTTATTAAAGAAACACTAATTGCTTCCTCTTAGGAAGCAATTAGGAATCATCGTCTTAAAAAATAAGAGTCGGATTCTTATGTCAATAAAATTTGAATTGAATTAAGCCCAACCCTTGCAAGTTCTTCATCTTCATCAGCAGCAAGCCCACTTACTCCAATTCCACCAAGTATTACTCCGTTAGAATGCCTGATTACAACTCCCCCTTGAAGAAAAATTAATTTCGCATCACCCAAGTCGAAATTTTTTCTATTTGCTTGCTGCATTCTTTCAGCAACAGCACCAGTATCATCACCCATGATTGCGGATGTATACGCTTTTGCTATGGCAATTTTTTGTGGTAAAGGAGCGCATCTATCCATTCTTGCAAAAGCTATCATTTTACCGTTACGATCAGCAACTGATATGGCTATTGGACGCTCCACATTTCTCATTGCATCTGTAAGGATTGCATTAATTGCTGCTTGGGCTTCATTGAGACCTAATTCTATTTTCTGGTACATTTTAAACCTCCATAGATTGATTATGGCTTCAAGATTATACTTAGAAAAATTAACATCTTCAATGATTTTTCCTATCCATATATCATATAGATCGTCAGCTTCCTTAATAAAATGGAAGAAAAATTGCTATCAATTATCATGATTTCTTCCATGAATCACTTGTGTTGTCAAATATAGCAGTAAAAAATTAGCCACTTTCAAAACTTTTTAATTGTATGATAAAAATATATATTTTTATCATACAATCGTTACATTTTTAAATAATTATGATTTAATAATCTTTATGATATACCCACAATTACCTATATTCATTTACTCAATTCTTCTAAATAAATGAATATTACCAAAACAATACCTTATTACTGGTGGGTAATTGGATTATCTACCCTAGCCATGATCGGTGATGGTCTTGTAGGTCAGGGTATTCCTGTGCTATATCCTTTCATCCGAGATGATTTACAGCTAACTCGTGCCCAAGTTGGATTAATTTACTCAGCAGTTATGGCAACAAGCATGATAACAGTAGTTATTGGTGGCTGGTTATCTGATAGTTGGGGGGCAAAACGTATCCTTGTAATAACACTCTTTTACACAGTATTTCCTATTCTTGGATTTGGATTAATAAATACTTTATGGATGGCGGTAATTATTGGATTCTTAATAGGAGTAGGTGTGGGGCCATTTTATCCAGCCACTTCGAAGCAAATTATTGATTGGGTTCCTCGAAAAACTCTGGCCCTAGGAATGAGTATTAAGCAAACTGGCCCTCCAATCGCAGGAGCAATCGCAGCAATCACCTTGCCATCTCTTGCACTATCATTTGGCTGGAGGACAAGCACATTGTTTATTGCGGGTTGCATGCTTTCCTTAAGCATTATTACCTATTTGCTGTATAGGGATAATAAAAATATGACTAAAGCACGGGCTAAAATTTCCATAAAAGATTTGAAAGCTATAGTACAGAATCGCGATATTTTAGTCTTAACAATATGGGCATTTACTTTTGTAGGACTTCAAGTAATTGTCCTCTCATATTTAATTTTGTATTTAATTGAAGCTCTTAATTACTCGGAAGGAGTTAGCGGTAGCTATCTAAGTATGACGCTATTGACTAGTGTTATTGCTCGAGTTTTATGGGGTGCTGCGAGTGACTATGTTTTTAAGGGACGCAGAAAAATAACTCTAGGGATTATAGGCTTAATAGCAGCAATGGGATTTTTTGGAATAAGCTTCCTTAATGAAGAAACTTCTGGAATTCTAACTGGTATAGTATTTATTATTATTGGTTCAACAGCAATGTCTTGGCCAGGAATATTTACTGCATATATGACAGAGATTTCAGGGCCCGAACGAAGTGGAATAGTCATTGGAATTACAAATCCAATTGTACGTTTAGGAGTTGTGATTATGCCACCATTATTTGGCCATTTTGTTGATATTACCAATTCATATAATACTGGATGGATTATTGCTGGAATAATAGCAATTTCTTCGACTTTATTTATGCTGTTACTTGTAAGAGAGCCTCAAAATATTTAAAGTGCATTTCTTTTGTTATATTTTTCCACATAATACAGAAAGCAATATAGCGTTATGGCTTTGAAACAATCCAAACAAATGCAGGAGGAAAATTCTTTATAACAATTCCAGAGAATTTTTTAGTTGCATGGTGTTTTAAAATAATCTTTTCTGGAACAGGGCAGACCATAAAATATGTCACTTGAGAAATTGAACCGCTAGATTGTAAAACTTCAAAAGAATTATCACATATTTGAGTGCCAAGACTTCTACCTATAGATACAAGTGGTATCCCTGAAACTATGCTCTCAACTTTTTCAACCCCAAGAGCAAGAATATGTCGCTTAAGATCAAGTGCATTGCCATGAATAATATTAGCTAACGGATATTTACTTTTTAAATACAAAACAAAATCTAACGATTGTTCAATCAATATTAATTTATCTTCAGAAACACCTCGCTGTAAAATAGCATCAGTAAACGACCCTATTCCTGGGCCAAGTTCTAATACATAACCGCCATTCCAATGCTTAAAATGTTCTGTCATTTTAAGGCCTAAATGTTCACCACTAGGCAGCATAGCGCCAAGTTTTAATGGGTTTTTTAAATAATTTTTAAACCAAAGACTATATTTCATAAAATTATTCTCTTACATGCTATTATTCCAAAATTATCCTTTGTTTTTAATGAATTGTTCGATATCCGATTTATGCCCTTGATAGTGTTGCCATGTTTCAGCACTAATAGTATCTCCAGTAAAAGTATCAGGCTTGAACATTTCATCAGATAATTGCATTAAAAATTCCAACATTTCTTGGTGATTATTATTTAACAAACCCCAGACCTCATCTGCCGATAAATGTTGGTAATTGTTAACTTGCTCTGCGTTTAGAGCATCAAGCTTATCCTCGGACCAATCATTGTATAGTGGCTTTTCTTGTTTAGTGATATATGCTTGAACTGCAATCATTGACTCGTAGTCCCATACGGCAACATGAATCAATGATTCTCGAAGATTCCAAAAACCAACCACTCCAGGTTTTTCGAACTCTGAAACGGATTTAGCAACATTTATAAATTCATCCCATGATTTAGCTATAAGTTCTAAGTTTTCATTTTTATTCATATAAATTTCTCCTAAAGAATTAATTTTCTATTAATGACCACAAACTATCTCGATTACATCAAAGACACAAACATTTACAACTTAAAAAAATCATGAAGTATGAAAATAATAAGTACAATTGTGAATACTGATATATATATATATATATATCTTTGTTAGGTATTCCTGTTATTGTTATTAATGAGTAAAGTAGCAGTACTTTCAAAATATTCTTTAAGTACATGCTTGTCGTCAAGTGATATGCTCATACTATCTAATGCAATCAACATATGCATTACCCATGAATCTCGTTCCATTTTACCGATGTTGAACGATGAATGTCTCATTCGTAACCTTGGGTGACCTCTCAATAGAGTGTACTCAATTGGCCCGCCCCAATATTGCGCAAGAAATCCTGCCAAATGTTGTTTGCCTGGATTAAGATCTTCAGGGTACATGGGTCTTAAAAGAAAATCATCTTTAATCAATTCATAAAATTTATCAACAAGGTCGGTAAAAAAACTTAACCCACCAACCCTATCGTAAACATTACCGCGAGAACCTTTAGGATCTAATTCCTCATTTAGCTTCATAATAATAAAAGTATAGCAAAATTGTTACTGTAAATCTCAAAAGTTTCATGTATTATTGAAAATAGTTTGATTATCTATTGATTGATATTTGCTACAAATATATAAGGAGGGTATCCAGATGGGGCTTCCCGAAGGAAAAGACATAACTTTAAATGGAATTCGAATACATTATTTTGAATGGGGTAATCCTAATGATCCTGTAATTATTTGTCTTCACAGTCACAGTGCGCATGCTGGTATATGGGATCAATTCGGTCCTGCAATGTCAGATAAATTTCACGTATACGCATTAGACCAACGCGGGCATGGCGATAGCGAATGGGCAGAAGATGGATATGATCGCGATCGATTTGTTGAAGATCTTGATGCTTTTATAACAATGAAAAATATTAACAAGTGCACCCTTGTTGGCTCATCAATGGGTGGATGGAATTCTCTTTTGTATTCAGTAAATAATCATGAAAAAGTTGAGAGAATAGTTCTTGTAGACATAGGAATTGAATCTTCTGGCGTTACCATTCAGCGTCCTCCAAGGCCATTAGAGTTTGATACTTTCGAAATAGCATTTCAAACAATTCGAAGCGAAAATCCATGGCCAGCCGGTGATCGACTACGTAACGATCTTCAGCGAAAACTAACACAGGACAACGAGAATGGCCCATTGAGATGGAAAACTGATCCAGTACTTATAACGACACCACTTATTGACATGCAAAGCCCTGAACTAATAGAACGATACTGGAATGCATTACGTTCCATTCAATTTCCCATCCTTGAAATACGAGGAGCTGAAAGTGTACTAGTTTCAGACGATGTATTAAAAAAGATGAAAGAAGCCTGCCCAAGCTTGGAATCGGTTGATGTATCAGGTTCTGGACATGTTGTTTCGTTAGATAAGCCAGAAAAATTCAATAGTATCTTTCGGGACTGGGTCATGAAATAAATATTTTGACTGATTATCGTAGTATGTTGTGAAAGCTAAAAAAAATAGAAATAATTAAACTGTAAGGCCCACATAACACGCTACGATTGAAATCAACATATCATACAAAAAAATTAATGATACTATTAGCGACTATTTTGGCCTCTTTCTTTGACCTGGACCACTAGTTCCTTCACGCACATCTTTAGCAGTTTCTTGGTCGATCCCTTTATCCCAAACTCGTTTTAAGGGATCCTTTACATCAAAAGAAAACCCACCTACTCCTTCTATTGAAATATTAATAGTATCTCCATCCTGCATAGCACCAAGCCCCTGATGATTTGTACCAGTATAAAGAAGGTCACCAGGCTGAAAGCTTTCAAAAGAACTAACAAATGCAATTGACTTTGCTATCGAATGAGCCATATCTGAAGTATTGAAGTTACCTCTTAATTCTCCATCTACAGAAAGCTGAATTTGTAAATTATGAGGATCGGAAATTTCATCCTTCGTAACAATTACTGGACCAATTGGTGCAAATGTATCATATGACTTAGGAGCGGAAATTCCTCGCCATGGTTGAAATTCAGCAACTGTAGAACCAGAAACTGCAGGCATTCGTGCAGATACATCAACACCACAGGTATATCCAAATATATAATCAAATGCCTCTTCTTCCTTCACATTTTTACCCGACTTACCAAAAACAAGAACAAGTTCTGCTTCATGGTGAAAGATATTCGCATCATCAGATGGAAGAATTACGCTCATATTAGGCCCAATGATGGCACTAGATGATTTAAGAAATCCCCACATTGATCCTGTTTTTTTGTGGCCAAATTCAGTAAAATTACCTCCCATACAGAGAATTTTACTTGGCGAAGGCAATGGAGCTTCTAATGTTACATTTTCCATCCCAATAAGATTCTCAGATCTCTCAATTTCAATAATTTCAGACTTTAAATTTGTAATTTCAGAAATCAATACATTCATAGCCAATTGACCAGATAAATTTTTTAACAATTCAAGTTTATCGCTTAAATTTACAATGCCTTTATCAAGCACTAATCCGACATTGCCTCCGTTAAATAATACAAACTTCACAATTAGCTCCTTCAATAAATTTATTTCAGTTTTTGGCTCCAAGCCAAAAGGAAAGATTTGAATCTGGAATGGCACGTAAATATTGTTTTTGCCACGAATCAACAGATTTATCCAAATAATGTTCAGCATACAAAGGCCAATAGGGGTTTCTTAAAAGCTCCCGACCCATAAAAATAACATCGGCCTGCCCATTCTCAAGAATATCATTCGCTTGTGATGGTTCCGTAATAAGGCCTACAGCACCTGTTTTCATATTAGCTCCTGCTCGAATTTGATCTGAAAACTGCACTTGATAACCTGGATGAGGTTTTATTTTCTGGTCTGGCGAATTGCCTCCTGTTGAGCAATCAATTAGGTCTACACCATGATTTTTTAATTCTCCAGCCAATAATACCGAGTCTTCAATAGTCCAACCCATGTCCATATATTCGGTACTGGATAATCGAACAAAAAGTGGGATTGAAGATGGAATAGAATTTCTTACCGCATCAACAATTTCAAGTGGGAGGCGAATCCTGTTTTCAAAAGAACCGCCATATATATCAGATCTTTTATTTGTTAATGGAGAAAGAAACTCACACACAAGATATCCATGTGCAAAATGTAATTCAATAATCTTCAAGTTCGCTGTTATTGCTCTTACTGCAGAATCAGCAAAATATTTAGTTATATTATGAATTTCCTCAATAGTAAGTTCATGGGGAATTAGCGAATTCTTATCATACGGTATTGAACTTGGAGCAACGACCTCCCAACCATCTTCATCAGTAGTAAGTGTTGCATTTCCTTTCCAAGGAACGTTATGAGATGCTTTCCTTCCAGCATGAGCTAATTGAATAGCTGGAACAGCACCGTGACTTTGAATAAAATTGGCAATATTTGAAAAGGCATCAATCTGATCATCAGACCACAATCCTAAATCTCGAGGAGTTATTCTTCCCTCAGGGCTAACAGCTGTTGCTTCAAACATAACCAACCCAGCTCCACCTATTGCTCTACTTCCAAGATGCACAGTATGCCAATCTGTCGGTTTACCATTATTATCTTCTGCAGAATACTGACACATTGGAGAAACAAAAACTCGATTTTTTATTTCCATACCCCTAATATTTATTGAGGAAAACAACTTACTCATCATTACACCTACTTATCACACAAAAAAAATTTACTGAAACTAATGAAAGAAATGGATTAAGAAATAATACTGGGGTTTTCGCTATATAAGTCAAGTAATCATGGTTTTCACCCCAACGTTCTTTTGCTCCGATATCAAGCAAGCGAACTCCACTAACTCTTGTTAACAAAAAGAAAACAAATACTGGGGAAATTAAGGTTACTAATTGCCATCCTGCAAGTACTGGTGCAGCTATGATTGCAATGCCTGTCCAAAGGACAATTTCTCCGAAATAATTCGGATGCTGAGACCAAGTCCATAAACCAGATGAAATAAATTGATCTTTATTTTTGGGATTTTGTCGAAATTTTTTCTTTTGCAAATCCGAAATAATCTCAAATATAAACCCTATGGGCATGATTGCTATGCAAGAAACTAAAATTGAACGCAACCACGATCTAATCAAATTCACTCTCCCATAATTCTATAGTACTTATATCCATTTTAAACAAAATAACAAAACTAAAGTCCATGAATTGGAAAAACTAATTCCTGAATTTTCATAACACTTCTTTCAGCATATCTTTTAATTTCTTCACGTATATTTTCCGGTAAAGAATCTTGAACAGGATCATCAAAAAAGTGTATACCATATTTATCTGCTATAGGATTGTTGATTTCATTTGGCCATTCGCTTCCAAGCATAACACTAAATGCTCTAGCCCATCCCCTTATAACTGCACTGATATTATATCCACCACCACCCAAAGCAAGCCAACGACCTGGAGATAGTTCTGATAATTTTCTAACTACTTCTGTATAGCCTTGAACAGTAAGTCTTAAATGAGTTATTGGGTCTCCAAAATGTGTATCAATACCAAGTTGTGTAACAAGTACATCTGGTTTATATGATTTAATTATAGGGGATACTATCTGATCAAAGGCCCAAAGATATGTATTATCATCCGTGTACGAATGTAATGGAATGTTAACTGAATAACCTGTACCAGATCCTTCTCCAATTTCATTGGTAAAACCTGTACCAGGAAATAAAAATTCTCCTGACTCATGAAGTGAAATAGTAATAACTTTGTCAGTATTATAAAATGCAAGTTGAACTCCATCTCCATGATGACAATCAACATCTATGTAAGCAACACGCAGATTGTTAGATATCAGAGAATTAATAGCTATTACTGGATCATCAAAAATACAAAATCCTGAAGCCTTACTAGGCATAGCATGATGTAATCCACCAGAAAAATTCACAGCAATATCTGCCCGTCCTTGAATCAACTCTTCAGCAGCGACAATTGATGCACCTGTAGTCATTAAAGCAGATTCAAACATCCCTTCATATATAGGATTGTCACCATCAAAAGAGAAATTATATTTTGCTCCATCTATTGATTGATCATTCCCACTGAGAAACCTGACAGCATCAACGTATTCCTGAGTATGAAAAGATAGTAATTCATTTATTAAAGCATTTCTTGGTTGATGGATAGTTAAATTTTTAAATTCAAAAGCTCCAAGAAATTCGAGCAATTCATATGTGTAACGAAGTCTAGCCGGAACAAAAACATGATCTTTACTTAAAACATGTCTAGTCATAATATCATCATAAATAAATGCAACACGATTCACAGTCACCTCAAAAGTTTTTTTCTGATTCATAGCAAAAAATTACAAAAAAAAGTAAGAGCTATTTATCTACACACTTGAAAGTATATACAACTTCATCAATTACAAAAGGATCGTGGTTGCTATTTTCAATATCACGATCAAAAACTCTGATGAGAGAATTTCCAGCCAAATCTTCGAGCAAAGGATTAATGATAAGTCGATAATCACTAGTCATCCATTTATATTTTGGTTTTAAATGCCATGATTGCTCACCAATATCAACAAATAATTCTCCTTCGACGTATCGACCTCGATCATCAACGATCTTTAGACTATTCTCCAGCAATCCTCGGTCAAGTGGACGATCAAAGTTTATAGAAATAGGATCAAAAGAATCTATTGAAGGAATATTGTATTCCCATAAAACATGATCCAATTTTACACGTAATGTATCGCTAACATTGAATTCTTTTCTTATTCCATCTACCAAATTTCTTCCTGCTGAATCTTGGAAATCTTTGTCGACTGTAACTACAACTGGAACTCCTTCGTTAAGTGGATACCCTACTTCCATATTTGGAACAAGCCCTCTCTTGATTCGTCCTGGATCAAGCAAAAGCGTTAATCGTGTTCGGGATTCATTCCATAATTCAGGTTTCATAGGCAGGAAAACATCTGGAATAATCTCCAATGTCGAGGCGTCACGAAATTGTACACACCGAGATGCAAAACCTTCACTCATTTTAGCTGAAAAATATAAATAAATTTTCAAAAGATTGAGAGGGATTTCAGATCCACTCGGGTATACGTTCAAAATTGAAGTTGAGGGAGCCCCTTTAATTAACTTTCTCTTAATGGAATAAACTTTTGTTTCAGAATGATGATTTTCTGGGTTCTCTTTGATCAAGAACGAATAGTTAACCCCATTCATAAAGTTAAATCTTGAAATAAATTTAAGTGAGTTATCCTCAATTCGAAAAGATCCAGCAATAGGTTGGATAGAATCATGATCATTTAAAAAGGGCTCAATGAATTCGCTTAGAAGTAAATAGAACCTACAACTAAGCTCGTGATCATTGAGCCCTCTAATATAATTTAATTCTTCTTCAGTCCAGTCTTGAATAATCAGAATATTTGAGTGATCAGAGGACCACTCAAGATGAAGCTGATGCTTCGAGATCATAAAGTGGATGTACTGTAGGATCGAAGATTGAAATTACCCGAAGAATCCTCCTGAAGCATAATAACTTCACTTCCATTAAGGTTGTCCATTTGCAAAACGCCTTCATGAGAAAGATTCTCACGTTTAACACCCAATGGTGTCTTCGGTTCAGTCAATTCTTCCTGATTAGCAAGATCCTTACACGCTATCTTCATCAACGGATAATGTGAATTTGAAACAAGAAGATATTCTTCACCGTCACGAAGATACGACACCATTCCAAGTGGAGTATTTCCAGATCCTAATTCAGCAACTGTTTCACCTTTCACATGTCCACCTGAAGTAAAATCATCGAGCGAAAAATTCACAATTGGAGTACATGTATAACTCGCAACAACATTTTTGTTATTGTTGTATAACTTGAAATTGCGAATAGGCGACGCTGTTTCATATTTTCCATGAGAAACATGAAAAATCTCTAAGGAATTATTTTCAGAATTACCCTTGAAAGGGAAATTTATGCATCGGAATGTTGAAGAAAATTCCTCATTTGAAGCTCCTGCTACAAAAAGTGCTCCATCAACAAACGACATATCCGTTATGGTAATTGTTCTGTATTTATCATAAACAACTCTATATTTATTTTGACCGAAATAGACATCTTCGCCTTCACGTTCACCTCGAAGAAGTCGCACTTCTTTCCGATCATCACTTGGAGCTGCAGCACCATCAATTGCTTCACTAGCAAAGCGAACATTATCAAGTAATACTTCAGAAATAATACCTGATACTCCAATTTTAAGAATAGCACTCGAACCTTGATCCCCTGAACCACGCATTACTGAAAGATAGGTCTCTTGCGAAGATGGATTCACGGCCATACCACGAATAAAAACATCTGATCGGGGACAACCAAGATATGAAGATATAAGTGTGTCAAGCTTGTCAACTTTAACTGAGTGCTGTTGGCTCGCATCCCCACTATCATTAATTTCAATAGCAAAAATACAGGCACTAGCATTATCAGCTACAAACAAGATCCCGGGAGGACCAAAAGCAATCGGGCCAACAGACTTAATGTCTGGGCTGCCCATATTTAAACCAGAATCTAAAACATTATTAGTCATGCATTCTCTCCTATAAGATCATTGGGTAATAATAGGGCGATAGTAGCATGACTATTTACATGAAACAAGCAATAATATAATTTATATACATAGCATGATAAGATAATGACGCTAATTTAAGAGCATCCATACATAATATATTGCATTCTTTTTAAGAAAGCGTATACTAAGTTGTAATTAGCATACAGTCTTTATAAAGGGGTTATTATGATAGAAAGTATTAAAATAAAAACGTTAATTATATCTTTTATTACGTTCTGTTTAATAGCAGGAGCAGTCCTTCTAACTATAAATACCATTTCTGCCAAAGAAGGTAATGCAAAAGAAACACAAAAAAATGAATTTGCAATCAAAGTTGCAGCAATACTGAACATTGATTCTTCTTCTGTATCGGCCGCGATGGAGCAGGCAAAGGAAGCGTTAAAAGAAGAAGCAAAAAAACAAAAGTATAATAAATTAAAATCAAATCTTGATAAGAAAGTTGAATCTGGGGTACTCACTCAAGAAAAGGCTGATGAGATTTATAAAAAGTTTCAAAATGGCATCATAAATGGAAAAGATAAAAAATCACAATATAAATTAAGAAAAAACTTTGGAAATTTAATGCACTCTCCGCAATCACTAAATTTTAAGTCTCATCTAGAAAATAAAATTAAACATACTTCAAAAATGAATAAGAAGTATTTAGGAAAATTTAACAAAACAGCAAAGTTTGTAACAGCTGAGGAATTAAGAATTGGCCTTAATAAGAAAGTTGAATCTGGGGTACTCACTCAAGAAAAGGCTGATGAGATTTATAAAAAGTTTCAAGCAATGCAATCAAACTCTTTGAGTTCACTAACGAAATAATCTTTCAATCATGAAGGATGCCACTTACGTACTTCCATCATAATTACTATTAGCTATATTTTAGATTCTGCGATAGTTTTGTCTATTTTCTAATTACCATTAGTATAATTTTATAGATTAACATAGAAATAATTGTCATCTTTACTATTTACGCTACAGCTTAGGCATAAACTCGTGTATAAATTCTGGCGCATTTTTGGCATTTGCTAGCATTCATCACTGGAAGTAAAAAAATTCAAACTGAATATTTGTACAGCTAAGGGGAAACAAAAGATGTAAAATAATCAGTAAATAATGCAACTATTAACCCAAGAATGAGCATGATTCCTATTAAAATTATTGCTGAATATTTATTAACCATCTGACTTTAAGTAATATTAATAACGTAGAAGCACTATGTTATTAATCAATCTTTGAAAGCATGTCGTCTATGCTAGGTCTATCCCCAGCATTTTTACCAACGTAACTCCACTCAAGGGATCTATTTTTACCAATTATAAAAACAGATGGGGCAGATACACCGTCTCCAAGAAGATTATAAACTCCATACCTGCGTGCAACAATTCCTTCTGGATCGTACAGAAGTGGGTATTGCGCTCCCGTAAGGACAATCATTGCTTTAGCATTCTCAATATTATCCATGCTTATGGTAACTAATTCAGCGTTATTACTAAGGAATTCTTGATAAAACTGTTGCAACTCACCGAGTTGCGATCTGCAAATGCCTCAGAAATGTCCTCTGTAAAAAACAATTACAACGTGTTCATGTTCATCAAGCAAATCGGAAAGTGATATTTGCACTCCTTCAACATCAGGAAGTACAAAATTCGGAGCAATTTCATTCGAGGGGCCTGAACAACTAATAAATACCAAATAAGAGGAAAAAAGAATAGTAAAGAATGACAATCGAACTATTTTATACATAATCATAACTTAATTATTTTATTTTATTGTCATCCAAAAATCTACTTTATGTATAAAAAAACAATTCCGTGCATTCAATTGGAATATTTATTAGAATTAACATAAGAATAAATAATATAGACTTATTGATTTTCTAGGATTTTCGAGCAAAGAGTCAGCTTAAAAATCACCAAATAACGTTATTCTTTTAGAATCACAAAATTTAAAATAAAGGTCAATCCATTTGAAAACTTGGACAAACTGGAATCCTAGTCAATATGATATATATAAGAATGAACGATTACGTCCTGGCATTGATCTATTTAAACAAATCAACCTTAAGTCACCTAAAATAATTTATGATTTAGGTTGTGGAACAGGAACATTAACAAATTTTCTACACCAACAATGGCCTGAAGCAACTATAATAGGTGTTGATTCTTCTGAAGCAATGCTAAAAACAGCTAGAGATTCCTATCCAGATATCATATGGGAACTTTCCGAATTACAAAGTTGGAAACCAAGCAAAACGCCAGACATAATCTATACTAATGCAGCATTACATTGGATTGATAACCATCCTGACCTTATTTCAACATGGATACAATATTTGAAAACTAATGGAATATTCGCTATGCAAGTACCAAATAATTGGCGAGAACCAAGTCATGCTAATCTAGCAAAAGTAGTAAAAAATGGTAATTGGCGTAAAAAATTATTACCCCAATTACGTGAATTTCCAATCCTTGAAATAGAGCAATACTACGACTTGTTGAGTCCAATTACCTCCCATATCAACACATGGGAAACTACTTATACGCAAATTTTAGAAGGCAAAAATCCCGTATTAGAATGGTTAAAAGGAACACTAATTCCTCCTCTACTAAGTTTATTAGATGAAAAAGACAAGGTGCATTTCATAGACCAATATGCAGAACTTGTATACAAGGATTATCCAATTAGAGAAAATGGGAAAACTATATTCCCATTTAAAAGACTATTTATTGTTGCTACAAAATAGTTTCGATTAATTACTGAACAATAATAGTTCCATCGCTACCATTTATCGTTATAAACATTCCGTCATGAATTATATCTGTAGCATTTTTTGTTCCTACAATAGCGGGCACACCAAATTCTCTAGCAAGTATTGCCCCATGCGATAGAGGGCCGCCAGAATTTGTTACAACGCCACCAGCAATTGCTAAATACGGGGTCCAAGGTGGAGATAAAGCCCTTACAACAAGAATTTCTCCGTCTTGAAGGGACTGAGCATCATTAATAGATTCGAAAACTCTTGCTATTCCGGAATACACCCCAAATGAAGCTGGATTTCCTTTAATGATTTTTTGAACAAACCCCTCAACAGGAACAACACTATTTTTTTCTAAACTTGACGATGGTTTACCTAATGAAAGGGGAGGGGATACTTTCCGAAATTGATCCTGAATAAATTTTCTGTGATCTAATTCTTCTTGATCTAATAGAAAATTATTTTCTAAGGCTTCTAATAATTCATTTCTTGTATAAAAAAATACATCATTATCATCAATTAAAATAAATTTCCCTTTAAGGTATTTCCCGATATTCAACCATCTGTTTCGTGAAGAAGTTACACATTGCTGATCACAAAGAAGATTATGATCTTCCAAATTTGGAAGAAAATGTTGAGCAATTTCCATTAAATAAACCAAATTTGAATATTCAGAATCATTTTTTGCTTTTTTGCGGAGTTTTGATTCTAAAATTAACCGCTTGCTCTTCTGTTGCATACTTGCATTAGCTGGACCTTTAGAATCATCCTGTCCAGCATATGAACGAATTATATCTAATGGTATAGAGGATCCGTCACGCCATGTGGGTAAGTCCTGAAGCCCATTATTACTGGTGGATCCAAATTCACTAAGCATTGAATTATATAATTCAAAAAATTGTTGAGCATTAGGCGATTTAAAAGAAAATTCACCTTTAAGAATTTCGTAAATGGAATCTTCTTCACCTCGAATTAATCTGCTAAGCTCCCATAATGCAACAGATCGATCTAGAGAACGGTTTGAAAAACCTTGCAAAAAAACCATCCCCTCTTCTCTACTGCTATCTTTTTCATATTTGGTATATTCATCTAAAAATTTATTTGCTGCTAAGTGTGCCGTAGCTACTGCACTCGCATGAATTCCCCTAAAAACTCTTCGATATTCATCATCATGTTCATTTAAAATTTGTTTCCATTGACCGCTTGGAACTAAGGTAGGGTCAAAATTCTCTAATAAGCTAACAAGGTTATCCATCTCTGGTAACCATTCTTTTCTCCATCTAATAATATCTTCAATGGACTCTGGTTGAGGAGTTTGCGGAAATTTAGAGGCTGGCGATTGATTCTTATCTCTATCTTCAGTTTCACGAAGATAGTAGAAGCCATTAATTGTTAATGTATCAGGAATTTCCTGAAGATTTTCTGTATCTATTGGCTTGACCAATGGACTAGCGCTTGCAATAAGTGGAGGATGCGAAGCTGGGTTATGCTCATCCTGAAGAATCCATGTAAACTCTTTATACTCTAATTTCGGCAATAAAAAATTAATATTCTCCACTATATATTCTCCACTATATATTGTTAAAATTTTATTATAATATTGTACAGTACAGGTTTTAGGTGTCTAGGCTGATTTCAGATTGATTTGTTATTTTTATACACTTTAGATAGCTTACTCTGTATCAAAAAAGTTATGGAGCACATAAGAAATGTCGATTCTTTGGCTTGGAGAACCTTCTTCAGATAATACATTAGTAGTTGGAGCAAAAGCTGCTAATTTAAGTATATTAAATAAAACCCACAGGATTCCACCTGGCTTCATAATTCCTGCAAAATGTTTCTCCAGTGATGAATTTTCGTTTCTTAAAAAAGTAATTTCAATCGAATATAAAAAACTATCATCCTTATGTAACTCTACATCCATACAAGTAGCAGTACGCTCTTCCGGGCTTTTTGAAGATAGTGACTCTGCATCTTTTGCCGGTCAACATAAAACCTATCTATGTATACAAGGAGAGGAGCAATTACTGGATGCTATTATGAAATGCGGGCAATCAGCTATGAATCAGGCAAGTGATGCTTACCGTGAACATATGAGTATTGAATTAGAAGAACCTGCACTATCGGTTATCGTACAGCAAATGATTCCATCAGATGTTTCCGGAGTTGTATTTACCGTAAACCCTATATCGGGCAATACTGATGAGATTATTTTAAATACAAGCTGGGGCTTAGGTGAAAGTATTGTAAATGGCTCGGTAACACCAGACAGTTATATTGTACGCAAGAGTAACTTTGATATAATTTTAAGCGAGATCAATGAAAAAAATGTAATGACTGTATCAACACCAAATGGTCCTCAGGAAATTGACGTACCAAAATCATTACAATACCTATCATCGCTTACAGAAAATCAAATCCTTCAAGTCGCTAACTTGGCAAATGCATTAGAGACAGCAATGGGAATGCCCATCGATGCTGAATATGCGTATTATCATGACGATTTATTTCTTTTACAATGCAGACCTATCTCAACACTTCAATAATCTTACTCGTGAAGATAGTTAATTAAATTCCCAACGTCACTGTATACATTTTCATCTTGTGGTAAACGTATCGTTACCCTAGATGCATAATCACCATATCGGGCCTTTAAATCTGGGCCAATATCCTTATATGTACCTGATACACAAAAGGTATTCAACATCGTATCATCAATCAAATCAGGCATTTCATCCCACTTACCTTTCTTTGAAAGATCATGTAATCGTAAACAAGTATCTCCCCATTCATGCATATCCAAAATTGCTTTATAACTTCTAGTTGATCCATAAAAAGAGATTCGTTTTCTATATACTTCTCTAGCTACTTGAACTTCTTGCTCCGTAGCCCCTATAGCTATCATTCCACCACCTGAAACAAAAATTTCTTCAGACGATCGTCCAGATCGATTTGCAACTTGAGAAATCTGAGGCAGAATTACTTCATCTACATATCTCTTACTATTAAATGTGTGAAGTAATACTCCATCAGAAGATGAAGCGGCAATTCGAGTCATTCCAGGCCCAACAGCTGCAATGTAAATAGGAGGCTGATCGCAATCCAAAGGCCCTGGATCAAATTCTGGAGTCATTAAAGTAAATGCATAATGTTCACCTTGGTAATTTAATTGGGTCCCATTTTGCCAGCAATCCCAAATAGCTTTAATGGATTGCGCATATTCTTTTAATCGGGGAGCAGGTGCTGACCATTTAACACTGAAACGACGCTCATTATGACCCTTGACTTGGGATCCTAAACCTAATTCAAAGCGACCATTTGACATTCTTTGAAGATCCCAGGCCATATATGCAGAAATCATTGGACTTCGAGCAAAAGCAATCGCAATTCCCGTTGCAACCTTTAACTTCTTTGTGTGCTCTAAGGCTAAAGTAGACAACAAAAAAGAATCATGAGCTAATTCGCCAAAAGAAATTCCATCAAAGCCTAATTCTTCAGCTCGTTTTGCTAGCTCAGGAACATCTTTAAGGTTATAGCTTGCAAGATCACAATATACTCTCATAGCACCATCCTAAAACAATAATTATAAGCATTTTGGAAAACTTTCTTCAAAATAATATGATGATTATAACAATATAACAAAAATTATCGATTGAACGCTATGAAAATTTCTCAAATTCCAACTCTGAAAAATTTAGACCAGGTGATATAAATATCTTTCTTTGGTTTTGGATTCTTATGAGCTCTTCTAGGAGATTTTTTGACATCCAAGAATTTTTACTTGTAAAGGATCCATCCCACTTTAGAAATGTAATACGAGATTGATTAAATACATCTATAAGCCATTTCACATCCAAAGAAATAGAAATTATGTCAACCAAAGGAAATTCCTGTTTACCCTTTGTATTAATACTTTCATCAATGGTCATTCCTATAGAACTAATGGAAATATTAGGTCTATTTAATACCTCTATATGAGCCAGATAAAACTGATACCAATATGTCGCAAAAATAGCACGATCTTTTGTAATTAACAAATATCCTGGCACATCACTAATACCAGATTCTATGGCAAGACTATTACCGTGAACATTGTTCAGAAAATCAGAATTAGAAGTTCCAGTTAAAACTTGTCTTACATTTTGAGGAATTGAAATGAATAACCCATCATATTCATTTTTTAGAATCTTGTTTCGAATCTCATCTAATCTCATCCGTAATTTTGAAATATCATTATTCATAAAATCATCCTAGATTTCTAGCAACAAACTTCTGTTTGGGAATAAAAGAAAGTAATCAACAATTTTTATAAATAATTGTGCATTCCCAATAATTTATGGTAAAAACACACTATTTATTTGAATAATACAATCTATTTTCCTTTTACATAAACATTACACCCTAGATATAAAAAAATATCATTTATAATTTATAATCTGTTATGCTTAAATTATGAATTTTCGTACTCTATTTCTGAAAATCAACCAAAATCGAAATCACATCATAAAGACTCTTACCAAATTCATAATCTTTCGCACCATATATGGTTTTTCAATAATAGGAATTACTTATTTTTTCGGCTTAGAAATACAAATGATAAAAGAATTCGAAGTTTTTGGTCTTCGAATTTATTTCCTAATAATTGTAATTATTCTTTTTATGACTTTTCGTCGTCTCCAGAAAGTGTATAAATGGTTGATAGCGCAACCCACTCCAGCAAATAAATTTTTATAAAAATCATACCTTTTTTATTGGAACTCTTAAAATCACAATCGTTCCAATAATCAATAACATACATACAAAAATACGAACATAGATAAGTCTATCTGGAATGGCAAAAATTACTGCATACATACCGAAAATCCACATCATTCCCCATGCCATAAGCTTTGTTTTTAAGAGCATTCCCTTACCTGAACGATAATCTTGTACTGATTTACCAAATAATTTGTTATTTATCACCAATTTATAAAATTTCTCAGAAGATCGAATAAAGCATGCAGCAGCAATTATCATAAAAATTGTAGTTGGTAGCCCTGGAACAACTACACCAATCAAACCCACCGTAAACATAATTATTCCTAGAGTAAAAAATAACGGTTTCATAATTTTATGTGCTAAGTTTTGGAATGTATTATTCATTAGTCTCCAAGTGAATAAATCATAAATTATCTGTAAATATTCATTTTACAATTAAAAACTAATTTTATCACAAAAAATATTCTACTATTTTTTATAATATATCGTTAAAGTTATTAATTAAAATCTGAATCTTCTAAATTCTTAGATTTTTGAAGTCTTTTAATTGATTCAAGTCTATGTTTTTCTAAAATTTCCTTCTCCGAGAGATTAATATAATCAACATCGTGATTATCAATTTCATCATTGCTATCTGAATAATGAGCAACACCATGAAAAAAATAGTTAATTTCAGGCTCAACGCCGAATCTATTTACTCCATTATCGCCTTTTTTGTTTCCGTAAAAAATTAAAAATATTAGCCCTACAACAGGCAATGCAGTAAAGAGTAGCGACCAAGCTGAAGTTCCTATATCATGCAAACGTCGAATATTGATTGATATTATAGGTACAGATGTCGCTAATATAATTAAGAGCGCTATTCCATACTTTGAAGCTCTAGGAAATCCACTTATGTTTATAATGAAAAAGGCTATACACAAAGATAATAAAACAAATAGATGAAACCACCAAAATTCAGATCTGGACGAGCGGCCTTGAAAATCATTCCATCGTGTAACTCCTAGGCGTGCGCCTGCTGTAAATCCAATCATTTTTCCTATCCATATACCCAGATTAAATACATATATTTAATCTAAAAGTAGGAGAACAACTACAATCTATTTAAACTATCAAATTCAGACCGATTACTCTCTAATTAAGAATTAAGTGGTCCACTAAATCAATTAAACGGTACATCAAATCGTTCACGATGAGCAATTTCTGAGAGACTCTTTCGACGTTTTATTCCTTTGGTATTTGATTTAACAGGATAACCAAATGGAATAACAGCAATTACATCAAAATCTTCAGGAACCCCCAAATAAGAAGCTACTTTGGTCATTCCAATCCAGCCAGCCCAATTAGATCCAATACCTTCAGCCCAAGCAGTTAATACCATTGATTGAATAGCTCGGCTAGCATCAGAAATTCCGTACGGAGATTGCTTTTCAATGGCAACAGCTATAGCAAAAGCAGCCTGAGCTGTATATGGTCCAGACCGTACTATAGAGCCAAGCTCCACTAGGGAATCATGGTCTTGAATTAGGATAAAATGCCAAGGCTGATCATTTTTACTACTTGCAGTAAGTCGTGCAGATTCAATAATTTTGCGAATAGAATTATCGGGAACAGATTTATTTTGAAATTCACGAACAGCTAAAACTGTACGAATTGCTTCATATACTTCCATAATGATTCACCTCTAAATCAGATATTATTTGCATGGTATGAAATCAAAAACTCTCAAGCAGAAAACTACTTCAAAAAATCATATACTCACATCTGAATAAGAACTTAGTAGGGGTATAGATTCTATTGACCAGGGGGTTGGTAATTCACTGCTTTATTGCTAGCTGTATCTATAACTGAAGGATCCATCAATACTATTGTTTTAATTCTCACTGATTCAGTGGAATTCACCGCGAGAGAAAGTGCTGCCATTGTCGCAGCATCTGGCATATCAACTATACAATATATGTCTACATCTCCAAATGCGTAATAGAGGGATTCGATTGAACCTCCTATACTCTTGACTAAACCTTCAATAAATACTCGTCTAGATGTCCCGCCTTCTTTTACAAGTCCCTGGGAGCCTTGAGCAAGATAGGTCCCTTCAATTAAATATTTAGACATGCCAATTACTCTTTCAATCAATATTTATTCGTTTATTAATACTATAGCTACAAATATCAATTGGTACAAATCAAATGATTAACAAAATTTCGATAAAGTAAAATTCAAAAAGCTAAATGAACTACGGCAGTTAGGGGACTAGATGTATCGAAAATAGTAGATGGAAAAGTATTACAGGAAGCAATCAAACTATTTCTAATACTCAATACACTCAAATGCTCTTGTTTCTGAATGACACTAAGGTTATTTATGCTTAAGATTCAGAAAATACTTCCTAGCACATGAAATGAAAGATTTCATTTCTGTCTACTATACTCTTCCAGCAAATATACCAAATAACAAATTGTTATAGCATCACATTACATTTATAGTATCAATATAATCGATATATACTATTATAT
>Ga0115002_10001114_pt1 | contig 37355 bp, 24 predicted proteins | sample ArcticOcean_MG_C_8_FD_89576 | JGI IMG/M metagenome (GOLD analysis project Ga0115002, IMG submission 89576) | Marine microbial communities from western Arctic Ocean - ArcticOcean_MG_CB11_86 | ecosystem: Environmental > Aquatic > Marine > Oceanic | place: Arctic Ocean: Canada Basin | collected... | reverse complement strand
TCCAGGTTCAGCTCACAGAAAGCGAGACTGGTGACTGTGAACAAACCTAATATGAGGTTTCTCATAATTTCCATCTCCTTGCCTAATGAAAGTCGTCGAACAGTACCAGGATAAGGACGGACAAAACCTGTCGATGGTTTAAATCAGTCGTTTACCTCTGACGTAAAGCTCAACGCAAGGCGGGATACTAACGGACAGGTTTTCCTGTCTTTTCTTCAGAACAACCGCATCAGGAATGACAAACGAAGTCGCACGGATTCGGCGTTTACTGCATTTATCTGCGGGCACGCGTACAGAATGCGGGACAATCACAGTCCTGGAAAACACTGGCGAAAAACGCCTGCACTGACTGCCCGACAATGTCTAGCGAATCATGATGCACGAAGGGCCGGTGATCGTGATCGGCTCAGCGACGCTCGTGAGCCGACCCGACTCAGCATCGATATGAAAAATGGCCACATTGTTGCCGGGCATGTTGGCACAGATCAAGATCCTGCCGTCGGGCGTAATAGCCAGATTCTGCGGACCCTTGCCGAGGCTGGGGATGATGTCGATAGTCGCCAGGCGCCCATCATTCCCGACCCGGTAACAGGCCAGGCTGTCATGCCCCCTGTTGGTACCGTAGGCGAAACGTCCGTTTGGCGTGACTTTTATATCCGCCGTATAACTGGTGCCGTCGAAATCCGCGGGCAGGGTGGCAATGGTCTGCGTTTCACTGAGCAGGCCCGACTTGCTGGCGTAATCAAAGACGGTCACCGTATTCAAGAGCTCATTGATCACGTAGAGATGGCGTCTGTTTGGATGAAACGTCAGATGGCGTGGACCGGCGCCGGGAGCCAGACGCGGGTACGCTGCGTCACCCAGTTCGACCAGGGTGGATCTTTTCCCCAGCCGATAGGCGACGATTTTATCGATACCCAAGTCGGCCGAGTAAATAAAGCGATTATCGGGGCTGACAACGATGCAGTGCGCATGTGGTGCCTGTTGCCGGGACTCGTTAACGCTCGATCCTTCGTGCTGGATGAAGGACTGAGCTTCCTGGATTGATCCATCACGATTGATTGGATAGGACGCCACGCTGCCCGTGCTATAGTTGGCGACGACAAGCGTCTTGCCGCTGGCATCCACATCAAGGTAGCAGGAGGCGGTGCCAAGCGATGATTGGTGATTCAATAACTCCAATTCACCGTCACCAGATATCCGGTAAGCGGCGATTTGTTCGTTCTCTTCGCCTCCAAATCCTGCCGGGGCGTGGATTGAGTAGAGGTTTTTCCGGTTAGGCGACAGCGCCAGGAAGAACGGCTGGGCAACGCCCTTATTCTTGGCCGTTTGACGTATGCTGCCTGAATCGGTGTCCAACTCGTATGCGTGAATCGCTCCCTCGTCGCCGGGTGCGAAAGAGGATACGAATACCTGAAGTTCTTCCGCAGCGAGTGGTGCCGCCGTTACGAAGACAAGCAGGAACAGCAGCGTGTGCCAGAGAGAGTTCGGTAATTTATGCATTGTGAGTTTCCAGAACAGTGGGTCTGTATGGCAGTCAATCGGAGTGGCAGGCAGGATCACTTGGCCGGGTTTTCGTACCAGACCACGTTATTGGTGCCACGGCCGGCGTTCAATAGGTCCAGGTCACCGTCGCCGTCCATGTCGACGCTACGCAGGTCATAACTTTGTTGCTTGTCGTCGAGGGTATGCAGTGTGAAGTTGCCTTTACCGTCATTTTCGTACCACATAACTCTTTCGCTACCATAGCCGCAGGTGGCGGCATCGAGGTCGCCATCGAGATCATGGTCGGCAACGGTCAGGCTGTGCGGGAACTGGATTTCAGTATCTATGTCGTGAATTTCCCAGCCTGGGTTCTCAAACCAGATCACGCCGTTTCCATGCCCACGCGATGCCAGCCAGTCGACCTTGCCATCACCATTGACATCTGCTGGCAGGATATTGGTCGCGGCAGTTTGATTTTCAGCCAGCAGGACTTTCTCCCAGGCTCCCCCAACTTTGTCCTTGCCAGGATTCTTCCAGAAGGCAAACCAGTTACCATCCTCAAATGGATTTCCCTTCGCGCCAACCGCGATTTCCTTCCAGCCGTCGCCGTCAATATCGCCGGCTCCCATGTAGTGACTTCCACCGCGAGCATCGCCGTCGGCAAAAATATGCCGATCCCAATGTTTTGCTGTTAGCGGATTACTGGGAATGCTGAACCAGGCCATCGAGTCCTGCAGTCCCTGGTCGGGTTGGAAATTGTTGATGACCAGGTCGTCGCGACCATCGTTGTCGATGTCCGATCGCAGGATACAGTGGATACCAGTGATCTCCAGGTCGATCGGCCGGGCAGTCCAGGCACCCTGCTGAGCGGTCCGCCTGCCGGGATTCTCAAGCCAGAAGGGATGTTTACTGGCGAGCGTACCAGCCCAATCCAGGTCACCATCGCCGTCAGCGTCAATCACGGCGCTATGAATGCAGGCTCCACCGCCGCCGGCAAATTGGTGCAGCACGATTTCCTTTTTCCAGCGGGGCGCGATGAACAGGCTGACCTTGCCGTTCATACTGGCGATCACGTCCAGGTGTCGATCGCCATTCACGTCGAGTGCCACGGCGGTGTTGCAATGTCCCTGCTCCACCACCAGGTGCTTTGTCCAGCCTGCTCGGTCTTCGGCCGCCGCTGTCGAGGCTATTGTCATCAGCAGGGCAAGAAGAGTCAGTCCATACTTCATTTGTCATTCCTCGGTCGTGGTTAGCGGGCGCCGATGGCTGATCACAAACAGGGGTCACTACAAGATACCCGTCATGTTACCACACGATCTGGGACACGTTCGCGGCAGCCGCCGGAATGGAATAGCCGTACGGCCTAATTAACTGAACCCACCAGACGTGATGTGGAGGAAGTCTCCTACATCGGCGACAAGATCCCCTGCCTGGCCCGGCGATACAAGGCGTTTTTCCGGGTCAGCCGGATTCAGCCAGCCCCAAACAGCTCTCGAACGGGCCTGCCCTTGACAATCGGATGAGGTCGTCCGAAGCGGTCATGCACGATCGTGCTGCCGCCATAGCCGAGTGCCTGGTAGACGGTGGCGATAAAGTCGCTTACATAGACCGGCTTATCTGTCGGTTCGCCACCGATCTTGTCTGTAGCGCCATAAACCTGGCCACCGCGAATCCCGGCTCCGGCCAGCACCGTACTGTAGACATTTCCCCAGTGGTCGCGGCCCGCATTACCGTTGATCTTGGGCGTGCGACCGAATTCCCCTGTCCAGCAGACGAGCGTGTTGTCGAGCAGCCCGCGCTGGGACAGGTCTTCCAGGAGGGCAGAAAACGCACGGTCCAGCGGTGGTAACAGCAGATCCTTCATGACCTTGAAGTGCTTGGCGTGGGTATCAAAGTTTTTGGTCGAATGCAGGTGCATCCAGGGCACGGTTACAAACGACACGCCCCGCTCAATCAGCCGACGGGCAACCAGGCAGCTGCGACCGAACTTGTTGTCACCATACCGCTCAACCGTGGTCGGTTTTTCATCATCCAGCAGGAAGGCTTTCCAGACCGAGTCGGATTGAAGGATGCTCAAGGCCTGTGTGCGAGCCCGCTGATAGAGTTCCGGGGAGTCGACAGCCGAACCTGTGCGGCTACCATCCTCGACACTTTGCAGCAGTTCTGCTCGCCTGCGTAGTCGATCCAAGCCAACTCCCTTGGGAGGCAGGAAGCTGCCTGGCAGTGTCCCTGGAGTCCAGCTTTCATCGATCAGTGTGAGTGGATCGTATTCCTGTCCCAGGAAGCCGGCGTGCTGGCCTCCCCAACGGAAGTTGTTTTGGTCACCGATACGAACGGGCAGATGAACTGCACCGGGCAAGCCGTTCTTATCGTCGCGGAGCTGCCTCAGTGCGCTACCGACGCTCGGTGGATCATCTCGCGATACCTGCGGTTCACCGCGCTGCCGCGGTGCATGCTTCATGCCAGTCAGGTTATAGACAACGCCCACACCATGAGTATTGCTTTCATGCCACGTGGAGCGAATGACAGCGTACTTGTCGGCCACACGGGACATCATCGGCAGATGTTCGCAAACCTGCATATCGGGCACATTGGTGGAGATCGGCAGAAACTCTCCTCGAAACCGATCGTCGGCATCGGGCTTCATGTCGAAGGTCTCCTGCTGAGCAGGTCCCCCGGTCATGTAGAGCATGATGCAGTTCTTTTCCGAGGGGGCGCTACCGCTGGCCGCCCTGGCAACCTCAGCCTGGAAGAGGTGGTCGGCCAGCGTAATGCCACAACCCGCCAGGGCACCGGCGCGAAGAAAAGTTCTGCGTTGTAGTGACATATTCATTGGTCCAGGATTCATCGCTGCCGGGCAATATTCTACCATCTTGGCGGTGATTGACTCGAGTCCAGAGTTGTCTGGCAGGGGTAGATTGTTGATCGGCGAGCAGCGCACATGCCGACAGATAATATCACAGGGCTGTTCTGCAATAGCCGCTAAATTGGACTTTTCCCTATAATATGCGATCATAGGCGAAGTTACCTTTCGACTCGGGACTCCAAAGCGATCCATCAATATGCTATCGATTCAAGGCAATTCAAGCACTCTCTGTGACGGTCTCAGCCGCCGTGAGTTGATGCGCGTGGGAGGTCTCTCACTGCTGGGCGGAATGACCTTGCCACGACTGCTGCAGGCTGGCCCCGATCGCAACGGTCCGGCCAAGTCGGTCATCATGTTCAACTTGCTGGGTGGCCCCGCCCACATGGACATGTTTGATATGAAGCCCGACGCACCGGCCGAGGTGCGCGGCGAATTCAATCCGATCTCCACAGCGCTGCCAGGATTGCAGATCTGCGAGCACATGCCCCGGCTGGCTGGCTGGATGGATCGGGCGACACTGATTCGCACCTTCAGCCACACCTTTAACTCACACGACCCGCTCCCCTTCATGACCGGGTTTACCGACGACAAGCCCAGCGCGCAGGCAATGCCCAGCGATCCTCCCGACGTCGGCGCCATCTGCCAGTACCTCAACCTGGGCCCTGAAGATCTGCCGGGCGCCGTCTGCCTCCCCAGCTTCCCCGGCTCGGGCCAAAACGGCTACCGTCGTCGCGGACCCTACGGCGGATTCCTTGGCAAGCGTTACGACCCGCTGTTCACCACCTGCGCACCAACCTTTGATCGCGAACCGTCGCCGAACGACTATGATCCCGTCATGCCGATGGGGCAGCCGTTCCCGCCAACGCCGGCCGACCTGCCCGAGATGACAGTCAATCGACTCGATGGCCGCAACTCGCTGCTGACACAACTCGACACCGTCTTTGCGGAGGCCTCCAGGTCTCCCACCGTGGACACGATGGACCAGGTCAAACAAAAGGCCTTCTCCATCCTGACCTCAGGGCGCACTCGCGATGCCTTTGACCTGGACCGCGAGACCGACGACACACGCGATCGATACGGCCGGAACATGGTTGGCTCCAGCCTCTTGATCGCCCGCCGCCTGGTCGAAGTCGGGGTGCCATTTGTCAGCGTGCACCAGGAAATTTTCGATCACTATGGGCATGCTTACGACATGCACCAGAACAACTTCAAAATGCTCAAGGACTTCAACCTGCCACTGCTGGACCAAGTCATCCCGGCACTCCTTGAAGATCTGCAAGCCAATGGCCTGTTCGATTCCACCCTCGTCGTCGTGATGGGCGAAATGGGACGAACTCCCAAGATCAATGGAAACGCCGGCCGCGATCACTGGCCGCAATGCGGCTTTAGCCTGCTGTTCGGCGGCGGAACCAGGCAAGGCTATGTACATGGCAGCACCGATAAGATCGGCGCCTGGCCGACCAGCCACCCGGTCTCACCTGCCGATTTCATCGCCACCGTCTACTCGCTGCTCGGTATCGACCCGCACATGACCGTCGCCGATCGGGCTGGCCGGCCGATCTCGATTGCCCATGGCGGCGAACCGGTCTCGGCACTCATTGCCTGATACGATTGACGAGACGTCCGCTGGATATCGATCCCGGCGAACTCCGCCACTGTCGGCTACAGCAACACACTTCTCTCGCGACAGCTGGCAGTCCGCATGACTCAACTCATGTCATTCCTTGATGATCATGCCGACCAGCTGATCGACTTCACCAGCAGGCTGGTCGCCACACCGAGCCCCAACCTGCCGGGTGATGAACGCGCCGTTGCCAACGTCGTCACTGAAGAGCTACAGCGACTTGGGCTGAATGGCGCTGAGGTTGTCAGCAAGGATCCGCATCGTCCCAACATCCTCTTTCGACTCAAGGGTACTGAACCCGGCCCCACTTTGATGTATTGCGGACACAGTGACACCAAGCCGGTCGGTGACCCCAGTAACTGGAATACAGATCCATTCACGCCGACCATTCTGGATGGAAAAATGTATGGCCTGGGCACAACAGATATGAAAGCTGCCGTGGCCGCGATGGTCTACGCAACCGCGGCAGTCGCACAGACTCAGGACAGGCGTGCTGGTGACTTGCTGCTGGTCATCAACGCCGACGAAGAGCGCACGATGGACTACGGCTCCGGCTTCCTGGCTGAGGAATATGGAATCCAGGCGGATGTGGCGCTGCTGGGAGAACCGAGTGGCATCGACGGCCCGGAATTTGAATTTCTTCATATCGTCTCACGCGGACTCAGTTGCTTTACCATCCGCGTGCAGGGGACGCAGATGCATAGCAGCCTGACCGACCGGCTACCGTCGGAAAACGCCAATCTGCTGCTGGCCCGTCTGTTGCATTGGTTGCAGAGCGAACTGAAGTTGAGTTACCAGCCGCACCCTCTATGCCCTTCACCCACGATCAACCTGGCGGTCAAACTGGACGGCGGCGTCGGCTATGGAGTCTGCCCAGGGGTGGCGGAATTCCAATCGGATATTCGCACCCTGCCAGGCATGACGCGGGATCAACTGGAGGCGGATGTCCAACGCTGCTTGGACTCCTTTCGCCAGCAGAATCCATCGGCGCAGATCGCCTTTGAATTTGAAAAGCCGCCGCTCGACTGGTTCCCGCCAACAGAAGTGCCGCCCGATCACCCGTTGATCGAGGTCCTGCTGCACGCGGCCGACGCTGTGCTTGGTTTTCGGCCCCAGATCAGCGCTTTTCCTGGCGGTTCCGACGCCAAAAATTTTCAGGCGGTTGCCGGCATACCGACCATCCCCAGTTTCGGACCTGGTTGGCTACCTCTGGCCCACGGTCCAAATGAATGCGTTGGCGTCGATGCTATCGTCCAGGCAGCCAGGATCTACGCACTGACGGCAGCTCGCTACCTGGCATAAAAAGGCGGCAGGCGCGTGGCAGGACCCCAGTCAGCTTGCCATCATTACGGTTGGACAGCATCGTTTCAGCTAAGCTGAGGGCGGCGTCCCATCCCCTCACAACACATGCCCGCGAGGATTGTCATGCATCGTTCGGTCATTCTCCGCCAGACGCTCCTGGCCTGGCTGCTGGTCAGTGGCGTTTTCACCAGCGTGGCCAGACCACTGGCTGCCGAGGACGCAAATCGACTGACTTACCTTGATTCCTTCCTCGATCCGTACTACGTCTCCGGCGAGTTCCCCAAGCTGACGACTCCTCAGTGGGTCGGTGAGCCCGGCGTTGAAGCGGTCATCGTGCTCGCCATTGATGACATGCGTAACACGGCCACGTACGAGGCCTACCTGCGCCCGATCCTTGACCGACTCAAACAGATAGACGGCCGGGCCCCTGTCAGCATCATGACAAACCAGGTCCCAGCCACTGATCCCCGGCTGGCTGGGTGGCTCAAGGAGGGACTGAACTTTGATGTCCATACCATCGATCATCCCTGTTCTTTGCTGCAAAAGAGCGACTTTCCACAAGCTCAACGCACCTACCACAACTGCGTCGACCTTCTGGCGAGCATTCCAGGCAATCGCCCCGTCGCCTTCCGGATGCCCTGTTGCGATTCGCTCAACACACCAAGTCCACGGTTCTGGACGGAGATCTTCAGCCACAGCACCCAGCAAGGGCATTTCCTTACGATCGATAGCTCGGTCTTTAATGTCATCACACCGCGTGATCTCAGCCTGCCTCGCGAGTGGGTCATCCGGCCTGACGGCCGCGAGAGATTCTCGCACTACATACCATTTCCATCGTTCGTCAATACGATCGACGATTATCCCTACCCTTACTTAATTGGCCGTACCTGCTGGGAATTCCCCTGCGTGGTACCGAGCGACTGGGCTGCGCAGCATGTGCAGAAGCCAAACAATCCTGACACTGTGCGCGACATGAAGATCGCGCTGGATGTGGTTGTCAAGAAACAGGGCGTCTACAACCTCGTCTTTCATCCCCATGGCTGGATTCGAAGCGCTCAGGTCATCGAGATCATCGACCATGCCGTTGCCCGTTATGGCAACAAGGTCAAGTTCCTCAACTTCCGCGAAGCAGCCGAACGACTACAAAAGCACCTGCTGCTTGACCAACCGTTGCGGGCCGAAGATGGATCAGAGAACGGTGTACGACTGCTCGATATCAACCAGGACGGATACCTTGATCTCCTGATCGCCAATAACCAGGTCCAGCAGACGCGTATCTGGTCGCCGGCCGAGAAAAAGTGGCAAGATTCTCCCTTCCCCACCGACCTGCGTGGGCCAGCGACACGATTTGGCATTCAGGATGAGGATCTTGTGGCGATTCGATTGACCGACACTGAAAGGCAGGGTTGGTCATGGCAGGACAACGCCTGGTCGGTTGACCCGGCACTCACGCGGGGACTCGAACAGATATTCACCGCGCAGTCCGGTGTCGACCAGGGCTTTCGCTTGCGGGATACAAATGGTGACGGCAGATCGGAAGTGATTGTTGCAAACGAGGACTCACAACAGATCTTCCAGTGGTCCGACACAGGTTGGGTGGCGGCCAGTTTAAGCTGGCCGACCGCTGCCTGGATTGTAGATAACGAGGGACGCGACGCTGGCCTGCGTTTTGTCGATGTGGATGAGGACGGTTTCGATGACCTGCTGTTCTCCAATGAGCAACGCTACTCGCTCACCCTCTGGAACGGCAATACGGCCGGCAAGACCAAGGCAGGATGGTCGATCGAGGCACTCGCCTCAACACGAGAAGCCGGAGATGCGATCCCGATGGTTTCACGACAGGGGACCAACAATGGCGCCTGGTTCCACTCCAGCCACATCTGGGTTCAGAACGAGGATACCGCCCAACTTGCTGACCTTGTGGAGCGACGGTCCTTTCTTCAGCTGCTGGAACCGTTGCATGGGGACATGCCACCCGCCAAGTCACCAGCTCAGGCCCTGCGAACAATGCGTGTGCCAGCTGCGTTCAAGATCGAACTTGTGGCGTCAGAACCGCTGGTCAATGACCCCATCGGTTTTGACTGGGGCATCGACGGTTCGCTCTGGGTAGTGGAAATGGGCGACTACCCACTAGGCTCGGACGGCATGGGGTCAGGCGGTGGCCGGGTCAAACATCTGATCGATACCGACGGCGATGGCAGCTATGACCAGGCCGACCTGTTCCTCGACAAGATTCCCTTCCCGACTGGAATCAAGGTTTTTGGCGGAGGGATACTGGTCAGCACCGCTCCCGACGTCTTCTATGCGGAAGATACGGATGGCGATGGCAAGGCGGATCGGCACGAGATACTCTATTCCGGTTTCGCTGAGGGCAACCAACAGCACCGCGTGAACGGCCTGCGCTGGGGGCTGGACAACTGGCTGTACCTCGCCAATGGCGATAGCGGAGGACGCATTCACTCCATCAGGACAGACGAGACGCTCTCGATCAGCGGTCGTGACCTGCGGATTCGGCCGGATTCGGGTGCCATGGACGCCGTCTCGGGTCCCACGCAATTCGGCCGCAACCGGGACGACTGGGGAAACTGGTTCGGCGGTAACAACAGCAACCCGATGTGGCACTACGTGCTGGAAGATTATGTCCTGCGACGGAATCCCCATGTGGCAGCACCACCGATTCGCAAGCAGGTCGCCGATCAGCCGGGTGCTGCACCGGTCTTTCCGACCAGTCGGACGCTCACCAGGTTCAACGACTTTGATCGAGCTAATCGGTTTACCTCGGCATGCAGCCCGATCGTCTACCGTGACAGTTTCCTGCAGGAGTTGGTTGGGCAGGCTTTCGTCTGCGAACCGGTACACAATCTTGTGCACCGCCATGTAATGCGGCGCGACGGTGTCTCCTTCGCGAGCAGCCGAGTTGCCACGGAGGAACAATCGGAATTCCTTACATCAAGCGATAACTGGTTTCGACCCACGATGATTCGGACCGGACCGGACGGCGCCCTCTGGATCGCCGATATGTACCGCATGGTGATCGAACACCCCAAATGGATTCCGGCCAACTGGCAACGTCAGCTTGATCTCCGTGCCGGCCACGACCGGGGCCGCATCTACCGAATTACACGCCTGGATGACCAGCGGACGCCAGCAGCAGCGGCCACGTTCGATGATCAGGATTCAATGACGCTTCTCAAGCAGCTGCAAAGCACCAGTGGCTGGCGCCGCGACACCGCTCAGGAGATGTTAGTACGCAGAAACGACCCTGAAACTATCGCCCCACTGCAGCTGATTGCAATCACCTCCAGCACGCCGCTCGGCCGGCTGCATGCCCTCTGTACGCTTGATGGGATGGGCAGCCTGAAATCCGACATCCTCGCCACGGCACTTCGCGACAAGCATGCGGGAGTCAGGAGACATGCTGTACGACTGGCAAGCCAGTTCGATGACGACGAGATTCAGCGTCTTGTCACCAGCTTGTCAGCTTCGGAAGCTGACGCCCCAGTTCAAATGCAGATTGCGATCACGCTAGGCCACTTTGATTCCCCACTGGCAGGCCAGGCTCTCGGCCGGATGGCCGTCGAGCATGCCGAGCAGACGTATCTCTATGCGGCCTGTGTCAGCTCGATCCAGGAAGACAATCTGGCGGATGTCATGCAGGGAGCGCTGGCAGGTGACGAGGCGCCACCGGGGCAACTGCTGGAAGATCTACTGGCGATTTCCGCTGCGGTCGGCAACCAGGGTATCGTCAGCACCCTGCTGGTCAACTGGACCGCCAAGGCGCCCTACGAGCCATGGCAAATTCGAGCTGTGGCCACCACGCTTTCCAGCCTGCAGCAAAGGAAGCGTCCCACCAAACAGCTACTTAATAACGACGCCTTGGCTGGTATCCAGCAGATGATTCAGCAATTACAGACCGACGTCATGGACGCCGAATTGCCGCTGGAAAGCCGCCGTGAGATGATCGGCCTGCTGGCGTTTGCCAATCCTGACAATAGTTCTGTGGTCGCGATCCTGGAGGAACTTCTTAAGCCACAACGAGCACTTGAATTACAATCGGCCGCCATCACAGCGACTCTGGCTTATCACACCGACGGTGCAACTCGCCTTCTGAAGCAATGGGCTTCAATATCGCCGACCTTACGAACTCAGTTGGTCAACGAGCTGATATTGGATCCACAACAGGCGATTCAGCTACTGCAGTCGATCGAACAGGGTCTCCTTCCGGCCGGCCACCTGGATGCTCGGCAGCGCCAGCAACTGTCTGGACACATGGACAAGTCGATTGCCACGCTGGCGGCCAGGGTTCTTGCCACGTCCGGTCAGAGTGACCGAGGCAAGGTCCTGGCGGCCCATCGGCCGGTCTTGACGTTGGCCGGCGATGCGGAACGGGGCCGTCTGCTCTATCGAAAGAACTGCGCCACCTGCCATCGCCTGGATGACTTCGGCACCACACTGGGCCCCGACCTGGCAGCTCTCAAGGTGCGGACGCCGCAGGCGCTGTTAACAGCCATGCTGGACCCCAACCAGGCTGTCGAGGTGAAATTTCTGGAATACATCGCCTTGACGACTGACGGGCGACAGCCGTCGGGCATTCTGTCGCGCGAAACAACCACCGACATCACCTTGCAGGCTCCCGAGGGCAAGCAATTCGTCATTCTTCGCAAGGACATCGACCTGCTTCGCACAACCGGCAAATCGTTGATGCCGGATGGTATTGAGAAGGACCTTTCGCACCAGGACCTGGCGGACCTGATCCGCTACCTGCAAGGCCAGGGGCCACCGCCCAAGTCTTTTCCGGGAAACACTCCGGCACTGGTACGGCCGCATACAGATTCCGGCACGCTGGAATTGACTGCCAGTGTGGCCCGGATTTATGGCCGTGAGATTCGTTTTGAGGGCCAGTATGGCAACCTCGGCTTCTGGGGCAGTGACGTGGACCGGGCAGAGTGGACTGTGGAGCTGCCGAAGGCGGGCGAGTATGAAGTCCGGCTCGACTTTGCCTGTGCCGCAGGCGTGGCTGGCGATAGTTTCATCCTGCAACACGGTCGCGGCACGCTCAAGGGCACCGTGCCATCCACCGGCACGTGGGACAAGTATGAGAAGAAACTGGTTGGCAAGATCCAGCTACCCACAGGATCGAGTGAGTTCGTTTTCCGCTCGGATGGACCACCCCACGGCTACCTGATCGATCTACGCGCCATAATCCTCACGCCAATTCCCTGACGTCGATTACCTGTTCCTTGGTCCGCTCAACGCCGCTGAGCATCCTTAATTCGATGAGTTCGAGCTAGGCAATAATTTCTCTGATCGCTTTGCCATGGTCGATATCCAGCCGCTTCCGGCCTGGAACTTCCAATTTACGAGAATCCAGCCCCAGCTGGTGCAGAATGGTGGCGTGCACATCGGTGACATAATGGCGGTCCTCCACAGCATGAAAGCCGATCTCATCAGTCGCTCCGTGCACCAGTCCACCCTTGAGCCCACCACCTGCCATCCAGACGCTGAAGCCAAAAATATGATGGTCACGGCCATCGGACCCCTGCGAGCCAGGTGTGCGGCCAAATTCACTGGCAAATACCACCAGCGTCTGATCCAGCATCCCACGACGCTGGAGGTCTTCAAGCAACCCGCCAATAGGCTGATCAACAGCCATCGCATTCGTCGCATGGTTCTTCTTTAGTGCGCCATGGGCATCCCAGCTGCCGGCGCCGCCCGCACCGTGCTGTACCTGGACAAAGCGAACACCGCGTTCGACCAATCGCCGGACCGCCAGCAACTGCATGCCAAAGTTCTTGGTGGGCGCATGATCCATCCCATACAACGATTTGGTCTCCGCCGTCTCCTGTGAGAAATCCACAACTTCGGGCACCGACTTCTGCATCCGAAATGCCAACTCGTATGATGCAATCCTCGCTGCCAAGGCTGGGTCATCAGGGTACTCTGCGGCCCGCAGAACATTCAGCCGCTTGATCAGGCTGCGACCGAGCTGGCGTGCTTCGGCTGACACCGGCTGGCCAGGCCGACTGAAATCAAGCGGATTTGACGGATCGACTCGCAACGGCACGGCATCGTACGCTGGACCAAGATAGTGGCCGTCTCGCTTGTTCCAATACTCGCGGTTACCAATGTTGACGAATTGCGGCAGGTTGTCATTCAGTGATCCGAGGCCGTAGTCGACCCAGGCGCCCAGCGTGGGAAAGTCGCCATCGTTGCGGTGACGACCGGAATGGAATTGCGTTTGTGCGCCGTGGTTACTATCCGTGGTCCACATCGACCGAATTATTGCCAGCTTGTCCACGTTGCGGGCAAGATGTGGAAACCAGTCACTGATCTCTATGCCACTTTCACCATGTTTCGAAAATCCACTTTGCAGCGGGTACAGCTTATTGCGCTGATTGCCATTGGCATCTGGCACGACGAGGCGCTCAAGTGCCAGCTTGTCGGGATTCTGTACGTCCGCGAAGGGCGTATCGGCGATCGTCTTTCCAGCATACTTGTTGAGCATCGGCTTGGGATCGAAAGATTCAACCTGGCTGACACCACCGTTCATGAACAACCAGATCACATTTTGTGCCTTGGGCGTAAAATGCGGTCGGCCATCCGGAGGCGACCAGTTGCCGTCGTGTGCCAGACCGTCGCGATGCAACATCGCCGCCAGCGCCAGCGAAGCACACCCCATACTGCCACCAGCCAGAAAACCGCGGCGCGTCTCAACTCGAGAGGATCGCAGCTCTTGCTTTTCCGACGAGTGGCAGAGAGCGGGAGGATCGACGGTCAGTTGTTCAGGTCTTTTATCTGCCATGTGTTTCTCAGCGTTCCGGCGGTTCCAGATCTTCATCAGCGAATCGTCACAAAATCATTATGGTTCAACAGAGTCCAAGCCAGGTTGCTACGGGCCGTCTGCTCCGTTGCCTCAGGCAATGCACGCCAGGCGGAGAGTGCTTCGGCGCAGGCAGCCCGCTCGTCCGCATTCGGTTCCATCCCCAACAGGACAATGAATGCGCGGCTAATAAACTCATCGTCAGCACCGGCGCCACGCGATAGTCGCTGGGCGATCTGGGCCGACGCTTCCAGGACCAGCCTGCTATTCGTCAGCGCCAGCGCCTGTTGAGGCACGATACTTCGTTCTCGACGGTAACAGTCCGTCACCACGGCCTCGTCAAACATTGTCAGGAAAAGATTACGGCTGTTGTTGGAGTGGAAGAAGTAAAGACTGCGTCGCTTCGATGCCTCCTGTTGTGGCGGCAGTATCGGCGGCCCCCCCATCTGCAGATCCAGCGTGCCAGCTAGCGAGAGCAGCGAATCCCGCACGGCCTGGGATTCCAGCGCAATCGAAACACGCCGCCAGTAATACTTGTTCTCCGGATCCTTGGCCAGGCTCTCTTCTGCCCCCAGTTTGGACGAACTCATTCGATAAGCAGCAGACGTGACGATCACCCGGTGCAGGTGCTTCATGCTCCAGCCGTTTTCCATCAACTCAGCCGCCAGCCAATCCAGCACGTCAGGATGGGTGGGCCGATCGCCATGGCGACCGAAATCGAACATAGTTCCCACCAGCGGCTGGCCCATGTGCCTCAGCCAAATGTGATTTGCGGCCACTCTCGCTGTGAGTGGGTTACGGTGATCGGTGATCCAGCGTGCCAGGGCCGTTCGCCGTCCACTGCTGGTGGCTGGAAAGTCGACCTCTGGATCGTCCGCTCGGGACTCGGTAAACCGTGTCGCTGACCATTCTGCCCCCACAAAGGCGGTGATCGTTGCCTGCTCACCAATCGGCTGCTTTAATTGTTCCTCTGCCTTAGTCACGTTTGCCCTGGCAGCGTCGACTTGCTTTTGCACGGCAGGTTTCTTGTCGGCCAGAGCCTCAGCAAGGTTCATTTCGGCAGCCGCCAGGCCACGCTCTGCCTGCAATAAAGCCAGCTTGTGCTGGGACCGAATCGCAGCCTCCCGACTGGCCGCCTGTTCTTCCGCAGCAGCATCCGACCAGTTGTCCCGCCAGGCGGCGGCCCGCTTGATCAGGCTTTCATGCTGGCTAACCGCAATGGCAAGATCCAGCTCGGCAAGACCAAGCATCCCCTCTGCTTTCACTACAGCAGCCCGGGCAGCATCCAATGTCGCCGGTCCGCCAGGCGGTTTTCCACTTGGCTGGACGAGTGCGACTTGAGGATCCAGTGCCTTCAAAGTGAACTCGTGAAACGTGGGCAAGACGTCGAACGTCGTCAGCTGGATTGCTCCCTCGGTACGCTTGATGGGAGTTTTCCAGGCGACGACAAGTTGATCATTCAGATAGGCATTGATCAGTGGACCTCGAACCAGGACCCTAAGCGTGTACTCCCTATTCAACTCGATTGGCAATAATCTCCTGCCGGCCTCTGGGTAATTCCATTTGCCATTGGCGCGATAGGAGGCATGGACCTTGCTGCCGCCGGCATAGGCGCTCACGTAAACCTGTTGTTCCTGCTCACTGGCCTTGAAATCCAGACTGGGGTCCATCTGTGTGGAATCAAATCCGAGCCCCACGCTGCGCCACATGCTGCCACCACGGATGGTGAAGCGGAGGCTGGCCTCGAAGTCACCTGGCGGAGTAGCACGCAATCGCAGGGCAGCACGCTTGGCGCCGTCCATCTGTTGCTGCAACTGGCCGGGTTCGTGGACCCATTTACCACCAAAAAGTTGCCAGCGCTGTTTGTCCAACGTCTCAAATTTGTCGTGCACAAGGAACACACCAGGTTTACCATCCGGCTGCGGCTCTGTTTTCTTGGCCCCGGCGGCCATTTTTTCTGCCACCTGCTGGGCAGCAGCCAGGCTCTTCTTTACCGACTCGAGGGCTCGTTCAACTTTCGCCAGGTTCTTCTGCGATGAGGCCAGTTGGTTTTCCACGACCCATGATCGCCGCTCTGGCTGCCAGGCCGCTGCCGGAAGGTCCACCGCTGTGATCTCAAGTTCGCCGAAAGCCAACAGGTCTGGTACGCCGGGCGTGATCACGGTCGATTCATCGGGATGTTTTTCGTTTCCCCGGATGAACAACTGGGTGCGGGCATCAAGGACACCATCAAAGGCCCGCGGTATCCCATCGTTGGCAACGTCGGTTACACCCGGCAGGACGTCGGTTCTCACATGGTAGGGTTCGAAGAAAGCTCGAAATCGGTAGAAGTCGGCCTGCGGAATAGGGTCAAACTTGTGGTCGTGACATTTGCAGCAGTTGAAGGTGAGACCAAGAAAGCCCTTGCCAACATGTTCGACTGTTTCATTCATCCACTGATTCCGATTGAACAGGAACCAGTTGCGAGCCAGGTAGCCACTGCCGCGAAGCTTGTCGAGGTCATTCGGGTAGAGCTCATCGGCGGCCAGCATCTGACGGACCATTTCATCGTACGGCAGATCGTCATTAATTGACTCGACGATCCAATCCCGCCAGTGCCAGATGTGCTTCTGGCTGTTCCGCAACTGCTGCCCTAATCCCCACCATTCGCTATATCGCCAGACATCCATCCAGTGCCGACCCCAGCGTTCGCCATGCCTGGCGTCCTTAAGCAGCCTCTCAACGACCTGTTCGTAGGCGTCCGGCGAATCATCCTGGCGGAAAGCCGCAATCTCTCCCAGGCTGGGTGGCACACCCAACAGGTCGAGATACAGCCGTCGCAGCTGGATCAATTTCGATGCGGCAGGCTGAGGCGCGACAGCATGCCGCTCACGACGGGCTTCCAGCAGGGCATCGATTGGGTTGTTGAAGGTACTGCTGGGGACGTTGGGTCGGCGGACCTGTTGAAAGGACCAGTGCTGGCGAGGATCCTGCTCGGCAACCTCAGCGGCCGGCGAGGCAGCTCCACCGTCAATCCAGCGACGAATCGCCAGAACCTGGGACGGCTCAAGTGGTTCGCCCTCCGGTGGCATCCGCACGTCCGGATCGTCCGACGAGATCCGCGCCAGCAACTCACCGTTGTCGATAACCCCAGCTTTCCTGATCGATTCGGCCGTGTCGAGTCGCATATCCGACTCCTGCTTGAGCACACCGTGACATGCGTAGCAGCGGGCGCGCAAGAGTGGCTTGATCTGTTGCAGATAGACCTGCGAGTCTTGTCCAGGTACTTGATCTGCCAATCCAAGCAGCAGCGCAAGCAGCAGTAGGGCCATACGATTCTTCACAGCTTCAATTCATCCTGGCATGTCAGTCGATTGATATCGCTTCATTTTAGCGTTAACCCGTGGACCGTCGCTATCGAAACAACATACTTGCCGACCGTTGACAATCAGCAACTGTGCTATCATACCGTTTTGGGGGTGGCCGCAACGGATACGCCAGGTACGTCGCTGGTTGAAAAGCATCTGATCACATCTTTCACACCAGAACTTCTCTCATGACCCGCTTCCACCTGATCCTGTTCGTATTACTATCCTGCACAGGATTGGCAGACGCTGCGGATTGGCCGCAATTCCGGGGCGTTAACAGCGGGGGAATCGCTGACGACTCTCCCATCCCCACAGAATTTGCTCCGGGCAAGAATGAGCTCTGGAATCTCCGACTCGATCCAGGACATTCCTCACCCTGCATTGTCGGCGATCTGATCTTCCTTACGACGTTCCTGGCCGAGAAGAACGAATTGGCGGTCATTTGCGTGGATAGAAAGTCCGGCCAGCAGCGGTGGCGACATGCGGTCAGGGTGAAAGCCGTCGAGAAAGGGCACCCTTCCTTTAATCCTGCCAGTAGCACTCCCGCCTCAGACGGTGAACGAGTGGTGGCATATTTCGGCTCTTATGGCTTGATCTGCCTCGATCTTGCCGGCAACAGGCTGTGGGAGATCAAGCTGCCCCTGACGAAATCCTATGCAGGCAATGCGACGTCACCGATCATCGTCGCTGATCGGGTGATCCTCTATCGGGGCAATTACGTCGACCACTACCTGCTTGCCCTGGACAAGCTGACCGGTCAGCAACTGTGGAAAGTTCCTCAACCTGAACGCTTCACCTCGAACATGGCCTGCACAGCATGTCCGATTGTGGCTGGCGACATGTTAATCGTGCACTCGGCATGGTCGGTGAAAGCGTTCGAGCTTACCAGCGGCAAGCGGAGATGGTACCTCGGCTGCTTCACCACTGCGACCAGCACACCGGTACTGGCTGGAGACGAGGTGATTGTTGCCAGCTGGAACCAAACCGGAGAGACGTCCCTAACACCCGCATTTCCAAGTTTCGCGAAACTGGTAGCTGAGAACGACAAGAACAAGGACCGGCTGATCAGTGTCAGTGAATTGCCCCGGCTGATGTACTTCCATCGCTCCGAAGGAACGGAGGCGCCTCAAAACGGTTCCCCGCTCCGATTCTCACAAGCCGATGCAAACAAGAACGGTACGATTACTGAACCGGAATGGGATCAGCTATTGGCGCGGGTCACTGACACTCGAGCAGATCATATTGAGCATGGCATGCTGGGTATTCCACTCAACAGCAGGGGCACACTGAAAGCGGAACAGGTCCGCAGGCTGGAACAGAACAGCATTCCTGAAGTCCCCTCGCCGCTTTACCACGACGGCTATATTTACTTCGTCAAGAACGGTGGCGTCCTCAGTTGCCTGGAACTGGAGACCGGCAAACGCGTATACCGCATCAGGACACGAGGGACGGGTACGCACTATGCTTCGCCGATCATTGCCGGTGGCATGCTGATTTCAACCGCAGGCAACGGCCGCATCAGCCTCTTGAGCCTGGGGCCAGAGCCACAAGTACTTGCCAGCAACGATATGGGCGACGAGGTCTATGCAACTCCCGCCGCTGTGGACGGTGTGCTTTATGTACGCACCCACAGCCGGCTGTATGCCTTTGGGGCAGACCACTGATCCAGTCGAAAACAAGGCAACTCGGCAGCCTACTGCTCGTTAAGTGGCACCGCGTCCTCAGCAGAGGCACTGAGGTGGTGCGCCGGGTGGCGGGTCAATTCCAGCAGCGTCCAGCGACTCCAGCGACGCTCCGTCTGCCAGGCATGCATTTCCGTCTGACGTTCGTCAGGCTCCCGTCGCAGGCCATAGTGGCGAATATAGTTGACGTATTCCAGCAAGATTATGCTGACCAGCGCCTGGCCACAAAAGGCAATAGCCACCCATTGTCCGAGCACGTACCCGACACAGAGGACCACGGCAACTTCCAGCAGAAGCCAGCGCTGGCCGGCCAGGTTTCCAGCCAGCACTGCCATTGGCAGTAGGAAGCCGCAGAGGTGCCAAGCCCAGGATTCTGGCTAGAGCTGGTTATCGTTCTTCATCCTGGATGTTCCAGCGGCACGGCACAATGATACTTCGATGCATGCCGTGGGCCGGCTCTCACTTGCCCAGCTCCTGCGGGATCGAGCCATTGCCGGTTGGCTTGCCAGCCAGGACCCAGGAGAGGTTAAATCGTGCGACTGTCGAACCACCTTCGGGTCCGCCCTCAAAGTTCAAGTAGATCCAGCCTTCCGTCTTCGTGCCGGGGCGACCGGACGTGAGCGAAGAGTAGGCATGCCGGCCTTCATAGACAAGTCGCTTGACCGGCCAGCACCTGCCGCCGTCAAAGCTGGCCCAGACGGTGCCGTGGTCGCGACCGCTGGCGCTATCACAGTTGCTGTAAATCAGGATATCCCGGCCGGCCACGGCCAAGCGAGTCAGGCCGCCCATGCAGCCATAGTTGGTGTTTTGCGGTCCATCGGGCAGCGTGGCGCAGAAGGCGAGTTGAGTCCAGTTGACGCCACCATCCTTGCTGATGGCCGTCCACCGCCTCAGTGGACTTTCACCCTCCGGCGCCCAGTGCCGCCGTGAGTTGTAATAGATTGTACCGTCCGACAATTCTGCCAGCGTCGCTTCACCTGTCCCATTCGCTGGAAACGGTTCACTTGTCTGCCATGTCTTGCCACCATCGTCACTGAAAACAGCGTTCGTGACGTGGTCGGGCCAGCGAGCGCGTTCATTCTTGCCGGCATAAAACCTGGAGGGTCGGATCAAACGTCCCTTGTGTGGTCCATGACGCAGCGTGATTCCATGTTCATTCATATGCATCGATGGCATGTTGCCATTCGAGTCGGGCTTGATCGTCACTTCCTGTTCGGTCCAGGTCTTGCCATCATCCTGGCTGCGAAAGATATGCAGCGGGGCAGGGGGATGGTGATCTTCGACAAAGGCCAATACATCGCCACTGGTCTCATCCACTGTCAGGCCGCCACTCTGAAAGCCCGGCTTGAGGATCGTGATTGGCTCACCCCAGGTTTTACCGCCATCCTCGCTGCGCCTGGCCCGTACCGAACTCGTTCCCCAGGTGGCAACCAGCGTACCCTTCGTCGTGACGACGATATTGGGAAACCGCTCGCCCTTGAAGATCGTGCTGATCTCAAGTTCCGCTGCCGCCAGGAACGGCCTGACGGGTCCCTCCAGGGGTCCTTCTGCCGTCACGCGGTCGGCCAGCAGGGAAATGGAGGCGAGCCAGAGAATTGTCTGTGTTATAATGCGGTTCATAACGTTGCGGTCTTTGTCTTGAGGAACACGAGGTCAACGGTTCAGCTCGCTACCACACTCGGCAACTCTGCTAAGCCGACATGATAACCCATTGTGCAGCTGATGTTTCATTTCACCCCTTAACGACCTGCCAGGCATTTCCCCCCATGCCCGTCCGCTCCACCAGCATCGACCGCCGACGGCTGCTTCAGCAAGGCAGTTGCGGGCTACTGGGGCTCAACCTGGGAGGCCTGATGTGGGCTCGCCAGCTGGCTGCCGCAGATCCACCGCCGACCGTGGCGCCACCCAGCATCCGCTCCTGCATCGTGATCTTCTACTATGGTGGCCCCAGCCACCTCGACACGTTTGATATGAAGCCGGACGCCCCGGCTGAAATTCGCGGCGAATTCAAGTCGATCGCAACATCGGTTCCCGGCATCCGGATCAGCGAGCACTTGCCACATACGTCCAAGCTGATGCATCACGTGGCGGTTATCCGCAGTATGCACCATACAAACCGACTGCATGATTCCGCTTCTACGGAATCCCTGACAGGACGTCAGTCGCCCGTCGGCGACAGGGAAGAGTTCGCTCCGATACCCCAGTTCTATCCATGCCACGGAGCCACTATTAGCTACATGCGGCGCGAGCAGCAGATTGACGTGCCGCACGCCGCTCTGCCATGGGTCTTTCATAACGTCGTCGATACGCCCTGCCAGGGGGGTGGTTTCCTGGGTGCGAGCTACGACCCATTTCAAATCAACGGGGATGCAGCAGAGATCGATTACCAGGCGGCGATGTTCACACGGCCCGCCGATATATCGATCGAGAGACTTCGCCAGCGGCGTGCGCTGGCCGAAAAGTTGGCCAGCAACCCGGCCCTCGACCGCTTACCCAAATCGCAACAGCTTAAAGCGCTGTATGGCAAGGCGATCGAGCTGATGCAGTCGGAGGAGGTGGCCAAGGCGTTGCGGATCGACGATGAGTCGGTCGCGACACGTGAAACATACGGCATGTACTCGGACAAGGTAGCTGAGGGAGTTCGCCAGGTGGCTGGTCATCGCTTGCGCGGCCAGAACGTGCTACTGGCCCGACGTCTGGTGGAAGCGGGCGTACCGTTCGTCAACGTCTACGATTTCCGCCAGCAGGGCCAAAACTGGGATTCGCATGCCGACAATTTTGCCGAGCACAAGAATCGCCTGTTACCACCGGCAGACAAGGCCTACGGTGCCTTGATCGAAGACCTTCAGGAACGCGGCTTACTGGAGTCAACACTGGTCGTCGCTCTTGGTGAATTTGGCCGCACGCCGAAAATCAATGGAAACGCCGGTCGCGACCACTGGCCGGACTGTTACAGCATCACACTGGCCGGCGGTGGCATTCAAGGCGGCCAGTTGTTCGGTGAGAGTGACCGCCATGGAGCGTATCCAGTACTGGATGCCGTCACCCCGGCCGACCTGGCAGCCACCATTTACTGGCGATTTGGGATCAATCATCGCGCCGAAATTCATGATCGCAGCGGCCGACCTCACCGCCTGGCCGATGGCCGGCCACTCAAAGAGCTGTTCGGCTAGCCTGCCGCTTAGCTTCTGGACTACGTCACATCTGACAGCTCACCAGTGCTGTCTGCAAATTGTCCTACCGGCACATCCAGTCGGTCGAGGATAGTGACAAACAGGTTGGAGAGCGGGAGGTCATCCTTGTACCGCAAGTACTGGCCATGCTTCAGCCCCAAGTCCCCTCCGCCGGCCAACAGCAGTGGATAATTCCGATTGTTGTGCGTGCGGCTATTACTGCTGCCATAGAAGACAATCGTGCGATCCAGCAAACTTCCGTCAGCTTCGCTGGTCGTGGCGAGCTTGTTGAGGAAGTAGGCGAATTGCTCTGTCAGGAACTGGTCGAATCGCCCCAGTCGTTCGTATCCACCCTTCTTACCGGCACCATGAGCCAGCCCATGCCAGTTTCCTTGTAACCCAATACAGGCTGGAAATGCGTTTGCGATGGTCGTAGCGCCAGCCACCTGACCGATCATGTAGGTAGCCACACGAGTCGAGTCGGTTTGGAAGGCGAGGTACATCAGGTCATACATCGACTGGATGTACTCCCGCGGCGCGTCCTGTGACACCTCGACGTTAACGGCGTCTTCGGCAACTTCGGGTTTGGGTATATCCAGCCACCGCTGGGACCTTTCCACCCTCTGCTCAATTTCTCGTACGGATGCGAGGTACTCCGCCATCTTCTGCTGATCGTGCCGGCCCAGCCTGTTTTTCAAGCTGCGGGAATGCTCCAGCACCAGGTCAAGCACGCTGCCGGAGTTGACCAAGCGGATTCTCTCTGCTGCGGTATCGTCGTCTCCGGCTCCAAACAGCCTGTCAAAGATCTGGCGAGGACTCGACAGTGCAGGGACCGGTCGTCCCTCACGAGAGAATGATATCGTGGTACTTCGTGTCGGTTCGCCAACCCCGCCATCACTGGACATCACGAGTGACGGAAAGCGAGTCTGGTCACCAAACTGCAGGGCAGCGTATTGATCAAGCGAAATCGAATTGCCGAAATGGCTACCATCAAAACGGGCGCCAGTCAGGAAGATATCTCCTGTGTCATGGCCGCCCATCTTGTGACCATTAAGGTGCGAAATACCACCCATCACGGTCAATTGATTCTTGAGTGATTCGAGCGGCTTGAGCACGTTTCGAAAACGGTAGTCGCGACCTGCGCCTTCCGGAAACCAGTTCCACTCGGCATCTTCATGTTTCGCCGGTGGCAAGCTCACGCCAAACGGAAAATAGGCACTGCAGAAACGCCGCGGAAGCTGCTGCGCATCAGCTGCGTCCGCCATCCCGTTGAGTAACGGCAAGGACAGGGCCACGCCGCTGCCACGTAGAAACGTTCGCCGAGTCAGTTGCCATGATTTTTGTGCCATCAGCCTGGCCTCTCATAATTCCAAGAGCGGGTGAGATCCTGTCCCCACCAGCTGGACTCTATTTTGTCGTAAAGGCTTCACTCTGGACAATAGCGAGGATCAGTTCTTTCAAGTTGTGGTCACTGCCGGTAAACCGACTGTTGATACGATCCACTTCCTTGTTATCGGTCAGCTCGAGTGATCGGCCGAGAGCATAAGACATTAACTTGCGGGTCAGTGCCATGCTGAACTGGTCGCTGCGCTGCGTCACAAGGTACGCCTTCAGCTGAACCAGTCCCTCGATCGATGTGCCGTCGGGCATTTGAGCGGCACTTACCACCGGCGCATGAACAGGTTTTTTGCCGGCCTTGCGCAGCACCTCGTCTCGCCAGAGGCCAATCGCATCAAAATGTTCGAGTGGAATACCCCAGGGATCAATTCCCCGGTGGCAGCTGTCACATGCTGACCGTTCTCGGTGGACTCGCAGTTGCTCAGTAATCGACAGCCGGGCCAGCTCTGTATCGCCTTGCTTCAATTCCGGTACGTCCGGTGGCGGCGGTGCCGGGGGATCACCAAGCAGGCGATCGCGTATCCATACTGCTCGTTTGATCGGATGGGAATCCTCGCCATTGGAATTGGTCAGCAGGAAACTCGCCTGCCCCAGCAGCCCGCCTCGCGGAGTTTCCGAATCCAGCTGCACTCTCTGAAATTGACTGGAGGTCGGTCCCGTCAGGCCGTAGTGTCGAGCAAGAGTTGCGTTGAGCATGGTGAAGTCCGAATCAAGCAGGTTCAAGGCGCTCAAATCGTGGTTTAGCAGCTCAGCAAAGAAGTACTGGGTTTCTTGCCGCATATCCTGTTTGAGTCGGTCGTCAAAACCAGGATAGAACTCGGGGTTGACCGCAATCCTGTCCAGGCCGTCCAGGTCCAGCCACTGGTTGGTGAAGTGTTCCACCAGCCCCCAGGCGCGCGGGCTGGCCAACATCCGGTGCACTTGCTGTTCAATAACGCGGGCCTTCGCCAGTCTGCCCCCGTCAGCCACCTTCAGCAATTCGTCATCGGGCATCGAACTCCAGAGAAAGTAGGAAAGTCGAGACGCCAGTTCCGGGCCGCTCAGCGAATCACGACCCTTACCACTTGTAGGATCTTGTGGCTCCACAAGATACAGAAACTCAGGTGATATGAGCACACTTGCCAGGACTTCCCGCATCGTCTCTTCGATCGAATCATGGCGTTGGTCCAGGATTTCATACAACTCGACCATTCCGGCAACTTCGTCGTCACGGACAGGCCGACGATAGGCACGCCGCATGAACTGCTGGATAACGCTTGTAACATAGTCCAGTTTCTGGTCCGCCGAGTTCAGCTGTCCGGCCGCAGGAAGAATCGACTGGTGGTGAAGCGGCGGCCAACTGGCATAAACAGGACCGGAAAATTCTACCGAGTGAATCACAATCAGCGACTGCGGTTGGGCATTTCCTTCGCCTCTTGCGACAGCCACTGGAAACGAATTCGTATTCCGCAATTGCAAGACGATCCCCGGAAATTTCGGGTTGGCACCTGGCTGCGGGAATGACTCCATTCGTCCTCGCAATTCAATCACCTGGGGCTCGCCTGCTGTACCGGTAATGTCAACCTCGCCCAGAAGTTTCGAAGGTGAAAACACGTCGGCGCGGACGCCAAGCTTGACTTCCAAGCGTGGTGTTGGCTGTCCCGCGACGGCCTCTGCCGACACCGTTACGGTGGCGACAAATGGACCCTCTCGAGGGAATTCCAACATGCGAGCAAAGAACAGCGTCTTGTCATCAAGCCTGTTTCCGATCGCCTGTTTCTTGTTTCGACTGGCACCATCACTCTTATCGAATCGATGAACGATGGGATCCGACTGTGGGCCTGTCACAATTGCCTTGCGCATCGCGGTCCGAGCTGCCTGGTAATAAAACTCGATCTGCAGCGGCGAGATCCCCAGTGACTGGCCGTTGTTCTTGAAACCATCTGCCGACTTGGGTTCCGGGGGCAAGTTCTGGGAGAAATCGAATTCGATGCCAAGCAAGTCACGGAGCGTGTTGTTGTACTCGTAACGAGTCAGCCGACGGAGGATCGTACGGCCGCCGGTACTGCGTCCCGCTGCCACCGCGGCTTCAAGCTGGGCCGTTAACCAGCTGACAATCTGCTCTCGTTCCCTGTCCGTCGGTTGGTCGGCATCCTTGGGTGGCATCTCGCCACGATTAAGCCGATTCAACACGTCGTGCCAGGTCTCGGCGTCGGGTCCGGCAATCAGATCGGCATTGAGCGACGGCAGCTTGAGATTCGCCTTACCCTTCTTGTCATGACAACTGTAACAGTACCTCGTCAGCAACGGCTCGACTTCCTGGCTAAACCGGTCATCGGGAGCGGCGCCAAGAGGGCTGGCAAGCTGCCATGCGAAAACAAGAAGCATGAGGGTGCGAAACATGTGCGGGCGCCAAGAAGTCAGACGAATTCACTACCCTATGGTACTTCACCGCCCGTCGCTCCCAAAAGGCAAGTCCGCCAGGCTGTCGGCAGGTCCCAAGACGCTAGGCGTTCAAACGTGCGGTATGGTAGGCGGTCAATTCGTTATTAGCGTTGACGGCCACTTCAAGTTTTTCCAGCACGCTCGGCAATTTATCACCGGACACGGCAAAGTAAAGCTGGTCATCCGAAAGCTCGGTGTAGATCCGATTGCCAATACAGGCCAGGTTGGTAACGCATTGGCCGGACTGGATCACCGCCGGGATGGCAGCACAGGTCGGCCGACCGACCATCGAGCCATCTGTCGCGATACCCGCCGCGTGAGCCGCTTCGACCAGGAGCATGATTTGTCGGGCGTTGCCCGTCACGAGCACGACCTGAGCCTCAAAAGTTGCATCGCCCAGCGGGGCATAGGACGCAAAGTTGAAATCGCCTTCCAACTGCGGAATGCCCGGCACCTCTTCCATTTCAATGTAGTGCAGTTCCACCATCGTCCCGATGACACCCATCAATTCCGCCTGTACATCCTCGGGCATATCAATTCCATGTGTATGAGCCCCGACAGGACAGCCGTAATGATCGGCTGCCACCGTATAGAACGACTCGCCATCAGCAGCCGTTTTCCAGTAAGTGCAACCAGATACCGCTGACTCCTCCAGTGCTGCAACGCCCTCCGGAGCTTCATCGCTAAAGGAAATCGCCACGGGTGCTCGATCCAAATCCAGTAAACTCGTTAGCTGTGCGGCGTGTCTCATGGAAGTACTCTCAAACCATCTATCGGAGGAACAGGCAGCGGCCATCGCTGCTCAGATTTTAATCAAGTCAGGACTCGGCACAAACCCCGAGAGCACGCTTCATACGGTCGGCTCAACTCTCTGGCTGCCCAACCCCCCGGGTGGCAATAGCCGCCACGCTCGTTTGCTGTCGATACGGTAGCTTTCGCCATGATATAATGACCGCACGCACACACCGCCCTGGCATGCCATGTCTCAAAACAAACGCACCATAACCCGAGCACTCCTGGCGATCATCGGCCTCATGCTGGCCAGCCCACTTTGTGCCGAAAAGCCCCTGCACAAGCAGATCGACCAGCTGATTGCCGCTGGCACGGACCACGGTTTTGCCAGGCCGGCCGATGATGCCACATTCCTACGGCGCGTTTATCTGGACCTGGTGGGAGATATTCCCAGTTCCACAGAAGCTCGCAGCTTCCTGGAGAGCAAGGACCGCAACAAGCGAGCGGCGCTGGTCGACACCCTGTTGGCCGACCCCAGGTACGGTCGCAACATGGCCGAACGAGTCCATCTGATGTTGATGGAACGCCGGGGGGCCAATGAACACTGGTCCAAATTCCTCGAGCAGTCTTTCCTCGAGAATAAACCCTGGGACAAGCTGGTGCAGTCCATCCTCGATCCATCGACCAATGAAGAAGTTACTAACGGATCCAACTTTTTCCTTACCAAGCGATTGGAAAAATACGGCCAGAATCCTACCGACTTTCCGGGACTGGCTGCGGATATCGGCCGCATGTTCCTCGGCGTCGATCTGAAGTGCGCGCAGTGCCACGACCACCTGTTTATCGACGACTACAAACAAGCGGATTTTCAAGGCATGTATGCCTTCGCATTGAACACTTTTGTGCGCAGCGATACGGATTTTCCGGCCATTGGTGAGCGAGTCATGAAGGCTCCACTGGAATACCAGTCGGTGTTTGGCGGTGACCCACAAGAAACCGGGCCACGCGTTTTTCGTGGTCAGGAAGTCGAGGTGGCCACGTTTGAGAAGGGTGAGGAATTGGAACCCAAAGCCGATCCGGACAGCAAGGCTCCGGGCGTTCCCAAATTCAGCCCCCTGCGAATTCTCGCCCAGCAACTCCCCACCGACCAGAATCGATTTTTTGCTCGCAACTGTGCCAATCGACTCTGGTACTTGATGCTCGGACACGGCATTATCTATCCGCTGGACATGGACCACAGCGGCAATCCACCCTCGCACCCGGAGTTACTGGACCTGCTGGCCGATCAACTAATCTCGCACCAGTTCGACATCCAGTGGCTACTGCGTGAGATTGCCCTGACCGAAACTTATCAACGCGGTGGTCTGTTGCCGAAAGATGCTGCACCGCTCCAGCCTGCCGAGTACCGGACTTTCAAGCAGAAGGGGCTGTCTGCCGAGCAACTGTGCTGGTCGATGCTGCGTGCTACCGGCGAGTTGCAGCGCGTCAGCGACGACGAGGACGACGCCACCGGTTTAGCCGCCGTGCGTGCCAAATTCATGGCGGCCTACGCCAATCCGCCGCGCGAAGCCGAGTTGGAATTCAGTCCCGCTGTGAGAGCAGCATTGTTCTTGCTGAATGACGAAACCATAGTCCAGTGGACGACAGCTCGCGAGGGCAACCTCGCCGAGAAACTGACCGGAATGACGGACAACAGCGCCGTTGCTGAAGAACTGTACCTTGCTGTCTTCTCACGTTTTCCCACAACCGACGAATCCGCGACTGTTAGCGAACACCTGGAACAAAGCGAAACTCGCGACGTGGCAGTCTCGCAGCTACTCTGGGCACTGCTGGCATCCGCCGAATTCGCCACTAACCACTAACGTCAAGATTATGCTCTGCACACCACACGAACATCAGCTCAGTCGCCGACGCCTGCTGGGCTACGGTGCAGCCGGTACGCTGGGACTCGGTGGCCTCGGCGGACTGGTCCAGCCCAGCTTCGCTAAGCAGCTCAAAAAAGACCAGAAACAGGTGCTGTTCATCTGGATCGACGGTGGCATGAGCCAGTTGGAGAGTTGGGATCCGAAGCCAAGCAGTCAGTTCGGCGGGCCCTTCCGCACAATCCCGACGTCGATCCCCGGGATTCATGTCAGCGAGTTGATGCCAAAGACCTCCCAGCTGATGCACATGCTGGCTGTCGATCGGGGAGTCCATACGCAGGACAATTCGCATTCCGCAGGAGTCCCGCGAATTAACCGCGGCGACCCCAAAGACCGCGGTGTGATCTACCCTTATTTTGGTTCGGCTGTGGCCAAGCTGATCGGACCAGGCGATAGCGGTCTGCCACCGTATGTGTGGGTCAAGCCCGGCAGCGGTGGCTTCAAGTTCACAGATGCTGGCTTCCTCGGGCCGCAGTACGGGGCGCTGGCGATCGGTGAGGGCCAGGCTCCTCCGAACCTGTTGCGTCATCCCTCGGTCACCGTGGCGCATGATGATGTACGAAATGGCCTGCGAGAGCTGGCAGACGAACGGTTCGCTCGCAACCGACTGGCACTGGCCAGAGATGCTCAGAAGTTCGTCTTTGACACAGCGAGAACGCTGATGCGGCGTCGCGAGCTGTTTGACGACCCCGACCCGAAGGATGTGGCGCGGTACGGAGATACTCCGCTGGGCCGTGACATGCTGATCGGTCGCAAGATGCTCGAAGCAGGCGTAACTTTTGTGAAAGTCAACTCCTACGGCTGGGACACGCACGGAGACAACTTCAACGGCCACGCCAGCCTGATGCCCCGCTTTGACCAGGCCTTTTCCGCGGTCATGAAAGATCTCGACGAGCGCAGCATGCTGGACAATGTGCTGGTGATTGCCATGAGCGAGTTTGGTCGCACACCGCGGATCAATGGCCACGTGGGCCGCGATCACTGGCCGGAAGCGTGGTCGATTGCGATGGCCGGCCGGGGTATCAAACGCGGCATTGTGATTGGCAAGACGAATGACCTGGGAACCTTTGTAGATTCCGAAGAGCATGACATTGGCCACTTCTTCCATACCTGGTTCCATGCCCTGGGCATCAACGCCGGCGAGACAGAGTATGACAACAACGGCCAGCCGCTGCCGATTGCCCACGACGACTGCGGACCCATCACGGAGTTGCTGGCCTAGCTACAGCCGGAACATAAAACCATGATCGCTGACTTAACACCCGAACAACTAAAGGCGCGATACGAGCCCAAGCCGGCCAAGGTGGCGGCGATCCAGCGCCAGTTGCACGCAGCGCAGTTCACCCCCCCCGGCACGCGACTGATCGGAGGCGGTTACGATTCGCTCGTCCGGCTCTGGGATATTACGGCGGAGGAGCCGGTCGAAGTTGCAACCAGCGACAGCCATCAGGGTTGGGTCCAGGGACTGGCACTTCATCCAACAGAACAGCTCGCCTATACCGCGGATTCCTTCGGGCGTTTGCAGTGCCTTGGTTACGCCGATGACAAGCTCGAGCTGAAGTGGCAGATGGACGATGCCCATGACGGCTGGATTCGATCGCTGGCCATCAATAAGGACGCCTCAACGCTGGTCAGCGTCGGCCGGGACAAGACGGTTCGCAACTGGAACCCGGCGGATGGCACACTGCGCAGCACTCGCAGCGTCGAGGGTGCCGATCTGTATCAATGCGCCTTTCACCCAGATGGCAAGCGATTTGCCAGCGGGGATGCTCACGGCAGCGTCAAGCTCTGGTCGGTGGACCAGCTGGCGGCACTTGGCGAATGTGACGCCAGCGAGTTGTTTTCGGTGGTACGCCTGCAGGATGTCGGCGGCGTTCACACACTGCTGTTTTCGCTTGACGGCAAACAACTCTATGTCGGTGGCACGCGACCCAAGAACGGCGGCAACGTACAGGGAGAACCATTGCTGCTGGTTTTTGACCTGGAGACGAAGCAGCTGGTCGAGACGATCGAACTGGGGCCCGCCTCAGACGTCTATGTTCAACATATCCAGGAACATGTGGATGGTTTCCTGATCGCAGCCACCAGCGGCAATCCCAACCAGGGCAAGTTGCATCTCTTGCGGCGCGGCGACAAGGAGCCATTCTCAACGACCACCAATCTCTCAAATTGCCACCACATCAGCATCCATTCCTCTGGCGATCGGCTGGCAATAACGACAACCAGCCCTGGTAGCAATGGAAATGGTCGGCCACTCAAGGACGGGAATTACGTTGGCAACCACTCACGCGTGCAGCTGCTGGCTTTCCCACAGCCAGAGGCCGATTCAGAGTGACCTGGCGCCATTCGTGCTGCCATTGCCGATCTGAAGAGCGGCGCATCGTCAGGCAATGATATCGTGCACGACGTTACCGAAGACATCGGTGAGTCGGAAATCCCTACCGGCATAGCGGTAGGTTAGCTGTTCGTGATCGAGTCCCAGCAGGTGTGGCATGCAGGTCATGCGTGTGACCCTTGTTCTTCACGGCGACTGCACCGGTGTCGTTGGTCTTGCCATAGGCCCTGCCATCTTTGACACCACCACCTGCAAGCCAGAAAGTAAAGCCACGATTATTGTGGCCACTTCCTTTCTTGTTGTCGGCCAGCGGTGTACGTGCATGACTTTGCGGGAAACCTCTGGTGTTTTGTAAGTACCGCAGCTTCTGCAGCCGAGTAATATCCGAGCTGGCACGTCGCCCGTGTTGACAGTCACAATCCGGCGTGCATGCTGGTGAGATAAGCCTCCACAAAGAAAGTAGAGCTGATGACAACTAAAATTCGCATCGGAATCGTGACTGTCTCTGACCGGGCAAGCCGTGGTGAATACGAAGACCGCGGCGGGCCAGCCATCCATGCCTATCTCGACGAGGTGCTCGACTGCGATTGGACTCCAGAGTCGGTGATCGTACCGGATGACGTCGAGCAACTCGCTGACAGCCTGGTAAAGTTGGCCGATCAAAGCGGCTGTTGCCTGATCATTACCACTGGTGGCACCGGTCCGACGGCACGGGACGTGACTCCGGAAGCGACCCAGCAGGCGAGTGAGAAAATGATGCCCGGTTTTGGCGAGCTGATGCGGAAGATCTCGCTGGAGAAAGTGCCCACGGCGATTCTCTCCCGCCAAACTGCCGGCATTCGTGGCAGCGCACTGATCGTCAACTTGCCTGGTCAGCCCCGCGCAATCGGAGAGTGCCTGGATGCTGTCTTTCCAGCCATTCCGTACTGCATCGAGTTAATCGGGGGACCCAGCCTGGAAACGAACGAGAATCGAATCCAGGTCTACCGGCCACCCAGCGCCAGGAAGACCTAGCTCGTCGTCATGCCTCGGCAGCCACTTCACCGAGCACGGCTCTGAGCACATTCGGCCGACTGGCGTGATCACGCGTACCCAGTCCGTAGCCAATCTTGTGAGCAACCAGACCCTGCATCAGGGCGAAACTCTCGGCAAATTCGGCCAGGATAGCGGCTCCCGTCGGCGTCACCAATTCGTGCGGCTCATCGCACTGCGTTACTTCCACACCGCGTGCTCCGAGGATCTCGAGCGTGGCCGCCGTGGGGACTGGGAAACGACCGTGGGCACAGTTGACCCAGCCAGTCCCTTCCACGACCGGTGCCGCCAGCACTCGCGGCTTGCCTAGCATCTCCAGAGCAATACAGGCGCCCACGATATCAACGATCGAATCGACAGCTCCCACTTCGTGAAAATGGACCTCGTCCGGGGGATGCCCGTGGATCTTGCCCTCCGCAACTGCGATCCGGTGAAACACCGCAATCGACTTCTCCTTGACCCACTCGGACAGCGAACTGCTGCCAATCATCTCCTTGATCTGGGAAAAATCCCGGCTCTCGGCATGATCGTGATCATGGCTGAGTCCGGCATCATGATGATCGTGGTGGTGATCATGATGGTCATGGCTGTGATCGTGCTGATCTGAAACTTCCGCTGGGCTGGAATCCAGTTGCACATCCAGCTTGACTCCCTCGATTCCCGACCGGCTCTGGCGACCACATTCAAGCTGATAGCCATCCAGTCCAAGCCGCGCCAACTCCGTTTCCAGGGCCGGCAATTCAATGCCCAGATCGATCATGGCGCCGAGGAACATGTCGCCACTGATACCACTGAAGATGTCCAGATACAGCGTGTCCATTTCCATCAAATCCTGATCGGCAGCCATGGTCAGTCGTTAGCTCGTAGTGCCACTGAACAAGGGCCTGATCGCTGTACCGTGATTCAGCCGGACGGGTCGATCAAAGCGATCGATACCCTCGGCATCGGCGGGCAAACCGAGCACCTGGTAGACGGTCGCACCCAGGTCATTTGGCGAGTAGGGATTTGCGACCGGGTAGCTGGCATGTTTGTCGGACTTACCAATCACCTGACCACCCTGGACGCCAGCGCCAGCGAAGACGCCAAAGAAGCATGGCCCCCAGTGATCTCGTCCTGCGGTCTTGTTGATTTTCGGCGTCCGTCCAAACTCACCGAACATCATCACAAAGGTGTCTTCCAGCAGCCCTCGATCTTCCATATCCGCGAGCAAGGCTGACACTCCCTGGTCCAGCGGGGGCAGCAGCTTATCCTTGAGCGTGGGAAATATATTCGAGTGACTGTCCCAGGTCTGCACCCGGCCAATATTGACCTGCACAACCGGCACACCGGCCTCGATCAGTCGTCGGCCCAACAAGAGTGATTGACCCGTTGTGTGTCGACCATAACGGTCCCGCATCTCTTTCGACTCCTGCTGCATCTTGAATGCCTGCGACAGCTTGCTGGAAGTCAGGATGGAATAGGCCAACTCCTGCTCACTCGACATCCGTTGCGCTGCAGCAGTACTGGCGAGTCGGTCGCGTTGTTGATTCAAGCTGGTGAGCAAAGCATGGCGATTGCTGATTCGGTCGACATCCAGCCCCGGTGCCAGCGCCAGGCTATCGACTTTGAAGTCATCCTTGTTCGGGTCGCTGCTAATCTGCCAGGGGTCGTAGTTCGGCCCCAGCAGGCCTGCATGTTGGCCCGGCCATGTAAGTGGTCCCTGCAGCAGGAAGGTGGGCAGGTTAATGCCACTCGGTACGCCATCGTTCCTCGGTTTCAAGTAGGCCAGGGCGGACGAGTAGGAGGGCCAATCGGTCCGTGATGCCACCTTGTCAAAGAAACCGCCCGGCTGACTCTGACCCGTCAACACATGATGCGTCGACATCAAGTGATTGTTGTCCTTGTGCGTGAATGACCGAATCACGGCATACTTCTCAGCCATGGCGGCCAGCTTCGGGAGGTGCTCGCTGACATGCAATCCCGGCACGCTGGTCTGTGTCACGTTGAACTCGCCGCGGATTTCCGCCGGCGCATCCGGCTTCATGTCAAAAGTCTCATGATGGCTGGCAGCACCAGTCAGGAAGATAATCAGCACTGACTTGCCGGATTCCTGGGCGGCCTTGCTCGCTGCAGCGGCCTTCCTGCTTTCCAACAATGACGCCATCCCCAGGCCAAGCGTGCTGGAATAGCCCACTTGTAGCATGGAACGACGAGTTAACTTTTGCGAGGGCATTGGCCTGCCGCCTCTTGGTTCAATCCACTGCGAGCTGGTTCAAAGTATTTATCGACAGCTGAAGTCCGGGCTCCGCAGTAAACTGCATTGTAGCAGAACCAGGCTGCATTAATCATCGCCAGTCGCTATGCCACAGACGCTCGACAACTCGCCGCTGATTTTCTATACCACGTGTAGAACTTTTCTGCGCTGTGACGCGGCAGTCCTCGTTTTGACCTGATGCATCTCCCTATCGGCCACAGCAGTATGTCGGACATCCAGACTGACTATGACGCGCTGCTGGTCATTTCTTTCGGTGGCCCGGAGGGTCCGGAGGACGTGATTCCCTTCCTTGAGAATGTGCTGCGCGGTCGTAACGTACCGGTCGAACGGATGATAGAAGTTGCTGAGCACTACCAGGCTTTCGGCGGTGTGAGCCCTATCAACGGGAACTGTCGGGCGCTCGTTTCTGCTCTCCAAACTGAGCTGGCGACCGCCGGGCTACAACTGCCAGTTTACTGGGGCAATCGCAACTGGCACCCAATGCTGGCGGACACCCTTCGGCAGATGCGAGATGATGGGATCAAGCGAGCACTCGCATTCGTCACCTCAGCTTACAGTTCCTGGTCGAGCTGTCGGCAATACCTGGGTGATATTGAGCAGGCCAGGCGCGAAGTCGGTGACGGCGCTCCGCAGATCGACAAGCTGCGGACATTTTACAACCATCCTGGCTTTATCGAGCCAATGCGGGACAGCCTTAAGTCGGCGGCCCAGCAGATTGACGATTCTCGACATCCGACAACGGTGGTGGTCTATACAGCACACAGCATCCCGACCGGCATGGCTGACGGCTGCGCCTACCAGGCACAACTCGAGGATGCCTGCGGCCTTGTTGCGGAGACAGTCCCCCAGCTTCGCTGGCAACTGGTTTACCAGAGCCGCAGCGGCCCGCCGACTCAGCCCTGGCTGGAGCCGGACATCTGCGACCATCTTCACCATCTACATCGCGAGGGCAACACGACCGACGTGATCGTCTGTCCAATCGGTTTTACTTCCGATCATATGGAGGTCCTCTTTGACCTCGACACCGAGGCTCAGCAGAAATGCGATCAACTTGGCATCAGGATGCTACGGACCCCGACCGCTGGCACCGACCCCAGGTTCATCCGCATGATTTGTGATTTGAGCCTGGAACGGATCTCCAGCAGCGATCAACTCAGCCTCGGTGAGCGCGGGCCGGGCCACGATGTCTGTCCGGCAGATTGCTGTCCCTCGGGCCAGCCAACGGGTCCACCCTCTGATTAATCTGGCAGATTCGGCAGACCACTGGAGTACCACGATGGCGACAATCGACTGGAGTTACCAGCGACCTGGCTGACAGACCTGTATCAAGGCGCAAGAGTTTCTTGCCAAAGCAGAGATTACAGCTCGAGAAGAAGTGAATGCCAAGAAAGACAGGTTGGGCGCCGACGATGCACTCGCCCTGGCCCAGACGGTTAATGTTATTCACTCAATGCGCGGCACGCGTGTCACCACGCTCAATCTGCGCACGGACAGCGTTAACGATGAGTTGCTGAGAAAGTTGATGGTCGGCCCGACCGGTAACCTGCGGGCGCCGGTGCTGCGAAAGGGGAAAACCCTGGTGGTAGGTTTTAACGAGCAGGTCTACCAGGACCTGTTTGGATAGTCTCATCGGAGACATCACACGTTTCAGCCTGCAGACGTATCGGCGCCAAAGGTCTCAGTCTTGAAGACCGCCTGCTGTCTCGACAGGTACTCGGCTTTCGAGAGTGCCGGCTGGAAACTTCCCAGCACCGACTGGGCAACCGCACCGTCATCGGCCAGCAGGTCAATTGCCATCATTGCCAGCGTCTTGGCCGGAGCAACATAGCCGGCGTCGTGATCGGCAATACACCAGTCGGTCTGGTGATGTGTCCCCGCTCCGCCAGTCATCACCGGGTGCAACACCGGCATGATGTGACTCAGGTCACCAGCATCAGTGGACCCGCCCGCATGGCCATAATCGCGGTAATTCTCCGACCCAAACAGTTCGCCTGCATTCTCACGGAAGAGCTCTGCCAGGCCGTCGTCATTTCGCAGTGGCAGGTTGCCCGGCACGGTTTCAATTTCTACCCGGCAGCCGATCGCGATCGCTGCACCACGCAATGCCCGGTCCACCTTGGCCGACGCATCGAGGATAGCATCCGCCGACTTGGCACGAACATAGGTCTCCATCGTTACCTCGGCCGGCACGATGTTCACCAGGTCACCACCCTTGGTAATGATCGGATGCACCCGCACGCAGTCCTCATCCCGAAAAGTCTCTCGCTGGGCATTGATGGCACTGAGTGCAAGCTGGGCCGCATTGAGTGCATTGATGCCCTTGTCTGGAGATCCGCCAGCGTGCGATGCCTTGCCCAGGAAGCGGATATTCTTGGCCACAAAGCCGTTACTGGATGGCGCCAATCCCATGCAGCCATCCGACACATCCGGGCTGGTCGAATGGATCATGATCGCCAGATCGATATCATCAAAATGCCCCAGCTGAATCAACTCCTGCTTGCCCGTCAGAAATGAAATCTCTGCTCGCTTGACCAGTCCAATCCGGTAGTCGATCTCCACGTACTCTTCAGCTGGAACAGCAAAAAAGACGACGTTGCCAGCCAACTCGTCTGACACTCCGGAGCGGACGAGGCCCATCGCCGCTCCCATCAGACCTGCTACCTGGGCATTGTGGCCGCAGGCGTGCGCCGCACCGGTCTGCGGGTCGGCGCGAGGGTGGTCGGGTACCTGCAGGGCATCTAACTCTCCCATCAAGCAGATCGTTGGCCCCGGTGTGGCGCCCCGCAGAATACCCTTGACGCCGGTGATCGCCAGACCGTCCTGGAACTGAACTCCCAGTTCATCAAACGTCTCGCGGACACGATCCGCAGTGGAAAACTCCTTGAAACCCAATTCGGGAGCATCCATGATCGTCTCGCCGACCGAGACAATACTCTCGCGAGCCCGATCGATCTCGGCG
>Ga0115002_10001111_pt1 | contig 37400 bp, 28 predicted proteins | sample ArcticOcean_MG_C_8_FD_89576 | JGI IMG/M metagenome (GOLD analysis project Ga0115002, IMG submission 89576) | Marine microbial communities from western Arctic Ocean - ArcticOcean_MG_CB11_86 | ecosystem: Environmental > Aquatic > Marine > Oceanic | place: Arctic Ocean: Canada Basin | collected... | reverse complement strand
TGTCGCTGCTGCTCTTCCTGCTGCTGTCGCTGCTGCTCTTCCTGCTGCTGTCGCTGCTGCTCTTCCTGCTGCTGCCGTTGCTCCTCGGCCTGCCGGTCCGCGTCGCCCGAACCCGCGTGGTCAGCAGGATTTCCATGGTTCGCAAACACAGGCGTGGCAGAGAACGTCACCAAGCTGATCGCGACCACAACGGCTAAGATGCGAATCATTCCTATTCCTCCGGGGAACTGGGGCCGTAATTTAATGGTGAGTCGGTTATTAGATGCCACATTCAAATCCTGATATCAGACGGTCAAATCGAATTTGGAGCGCTGTTGCGTCCGCTCCCGTTGCCGTTAGCGAAAGGGATTGATTGTTCGCGGGGCAAGTCCACGCACCTATCAGTCCACCTACGGCGTTTCCGCCCGTGGCGTCAGTGTAAAGGAATCCGCCAAAACTTCCGCTCTCTCCGTCTACTACGAGGTCGCCTTCGTTGATGGCGACGAAATCAAACTCAGGCTTACTGAGTTGCTGGAGTTCATACGTTGCAGCTGCAACGCTCTGCGTAGTGTTTGTCTGGGGTTCCCAGTAGAGAACGATGTCGGCACCATTGTAGGTGAAGGTAGCCAGGCCCTGAGTGTTGTCAGCCACTGGGCCTGTCCATCCCCTCAGAGCGAAGTCTGAAGAGGCGAACTGCGTATCCTGATCCATCTTCAGGGTAAAGCCGTATCCGTCGAAAACGTTACTCTCTATCGGAGTCGCTGTTGCCGCGGGTGGTCCCACTATGGCAGTCGGTGTGGCGGCAAGCGCTTCAGCCACGGCGGTCTCGACGACCGTCACGGTCTCGGCGGCTGTCACGGTCTCGGCAGCCGTCACGGTCACGGCGGCCGTCACGGCTTCAGGGACTGTGGTCGGAACAATAGCGTCACCGGCGGCCGGCGCTGTTGTGGCTTCTGGTTCGGGATCCGCGTCTGATCCACCACCACAGGCTATGATCATCGCTAAAACCACCGCTCCTACGGAGCTCAGGAACAGCGATCTGGGTCGATTCTTTAGGCGTTCACCAGTTCTCAATACAGGTTCCTATAACATTTTGTCGCGGCAAAACTGTTTCTAATTCCAACTCGTGTAAACGTCGGACGCTCAACTTGAAGTTAGCACATGGGGCTAGTCAAGATCAACGTCATCGAAGTCCCTGCAGGCTGAGGCACTGAGTCGGAGGCCGATTTTCAGCGCACGGAGTTAGCGTGCGTGCGGGTGAGGTTGAGAACGTGTCCCGGTTCGAGCCTTTAAGGCCGATCGAGGTGGGACGCGTTATTTCGTTTACACAAGGTGGGAGAGCGAAGAGGTGTTCCTGGGCCTGGGTGAGTGCTCCGTGTTCACAAGAGGCCACTCAGGGGCGACGGCAGCGGCAGCGGAAAGCGGCGGGCATTCCGAAGGAAACCCGGGCGGGGAATCAGGCGGTCACCCTGGTGATTGCGAAAGGTCGATAGCGGTCGGGACCGGATCTGCGTTGCCGGGGTTTGAGGCGGTGATGCAGGTCACCAAGTCTGAATAACCCCCGGAGGTATTGATCGTGCCGGACTAACTGATCGCTCTCGATTTGAACGTTGTCTCGTTGAACGTTCGCTTGTACTCTGACTCTCCAGTCTTGCGGACGCGTCCCTTCCCGAGCTTGAACCTGTAGCGGCTCGAGATCGGGTCCGGGACCCGATGCACGAGGCTGTTGGCGGCGGAATCCGGCCAGCGCGGCCATATGAAGTTCGTGAACATCACGCCGGTTCGCACGACGTCGGTAACGATCGCGACCGCCGTCACCCGCCCGCTACCGGTCTTGATGTGGCCCTTTTCGACCAGTTCGGAGAATCGGTAAGACTCGCCGTCGGTAAAGGCAAACCCTCCGGTCTGAATGAGCACGTCGTCGTTCGTGATCTCCACCCAGTCGCCGCTTTCGATGCCACGTGCCGATGCGTCATCCGGATGGATCTCGACGAAGTGCTCAGGTGTCCTGTTGGCAAGATATGGCTTACGTTGATCGTCGTATGAGGACTGCCAGACCTCGCCGATCCGTCCGCTCGTGACCCATAGCTCATCGTTCTGCGGCGTGATGCGCTCGTAAAAATCGCTGAACAGCTCCCAGGGTGACTTGTTCAAAACGGCCTTGCCGGAATGAGTCTTGAAGTGCGTCAACCATTTCTGGTGCACCCCGGCTCCCTGGGGAGACTCCAATTTCAGCGTCGAATCGTGAAGACGAACCGTACCGGTCAGGTCGGCGTCGATCAGCCTGATCGGCGTCTGAATGCCTGTGGTGCCGTACCTCTTCAGGAGATCGTGTGCTCGGATGCCGTCCCGCTCTGCGATCACAACGAGCGGATGGTAGTTGAGCACGCCGTCCCGGCCAAACTTGGACGCCTCCTCGAACACATCGTTCGAGTCTTTCCAGTCGTAACCTTCGTAGCCCATCGCTCGACCGAACTTTGCGATGGCCCACCAGTCGGGCTGAGCCTCTCCCGGCGGGTCCGTGAACTTCTCGTACAGGCGCAGACGGCGTTCGCCGTTGGCGCGTGTGAGATCGCTCTCACCCCAACCGGAGGCGGGCAGGACGATGTCTGCAAGCTCCGTCGTAATCGGCGCACGCGGGTAGATCTCCGAGTTGACGATGACCATGCCGCCGCTATCGGCCCGCTCGATTAATGTTCGGGCGGCAGCCACAGGATCAGCGTCCATTATCTGATGCGGATTGTCCCGTGTCAGCTCCAGGAAGCGTTTGTACATGTCGTCCGACGCGGCCATTGCCTGGATCCACAGCGTTCCGATCACCCAGGCAAACCGTAGATTGCCGGACTCAACCCAGCGATCGAGATCGATATCCTGGCGCCTTCGTCCGGGCAACTTGTTCGGACTCTGGATGCGCGGGTACGGAGCTGCGCCCTTCCAGCCGCGCTGGTGGCCGCCCAGCCGGGAGATCATCTTGCCCGGACGATTTCCGGCGCCGCAGATTAGACCGAGCGCTGCGTATGAGGCGGTGTTCAGGTAGTTATTCGACCAGTAGTTGCCCTTTTCCAGCCCGAAAGAGGCTTTGGGACGCACCCCGTCCACGGGCTTCGCCAGAATCTCGGCGGCCTGCCTGATCTTCTCCTCCGGGACGCCGGTGATCTCCGCTGCACGCTCAAGCCTGGAAATGTCTTGATCGAACAGCCACGCGACGTAGCCCTCGTAGTCGGTCCCAAGCTCGCCCCATGTGGTCCGCCACTCCACCGGTGTGTTGCGAGTCCCACGTCCCATCCCGGCGTCTATCTCCCACGAGTTCGCGATCCACTTCTCGATGAACTCTTTGTCCTCCCAGCCGTTCTCGATGATCAGGCGGATGATCGCAAGGTGCAGGGCCGTATCGCTGCCCGGGATGACCTGCAGGTGGAGGCCGCCTCGGGCTTCAGCCCAGACGACGCCCTGCGTGCGTCTGGGGGTTGCGAAGATCAGTTTCTTTTGCGGACCGGTCATCACCCATTCAGTGAACAAAACCGTCTTCGTCTCGAAGGGATCGGTCCCCGAGAAGAAGATCACCTCGGCCTCGCCCCAGTCTTTGTAGCTGGCGCTGAACGCAATGATCCCGGAGTCGCTCAGTCCTGGAGTATCTGAACCCGGTCCGGGCTTGTCGTGCGGGGCGTATGCGGGCGTGTGGACGGACCTGAAGGCGAGTTTGGAGATCGCGTACGTGTTTTCGAAGTAGTTGTAGGAGTAGGTCTTCATCCCCCATGCCGGCGCGCCGTACTTTGAAATGACGTGGCTGGAGACGCGCTGCATGACCTCGATAGCGTCGTCCCAGGAGACGGGAACCAGCTCGCCGTTCACGCGCATCATGGGCGTCTTGAGGCGGTCGGATGTCGGCCCGTCCGGGTTGTAGACCTTCCCGGCGAGGGTTCCACCACGAATGCTGTGGTTGCCGCCACGGTTGACGACTGTGGCGAACGGGTCTGGCTGTACGACCACGTGGTGACGAACGCCGCCGATCAGCGTGAAGTTGTGCTGATTGGGGCTGATCCACGCAGCGCCGACCCCGACGGGGAAGTCCTCGCCAAGCGCGTTCTCGGACGCCCGCGACCCACCTTCGACGCCGTCCGGCCAGGTGAAGACGCGATACCCGCAACCGACGACGCAGTAGTCGCACGCCGTGTTGGTGATCTTCGCGTCAACCGGTGGCAGCGGAACGCTTGTCTGCGGAACGTAATCGGCCATCTACGTTCGTTCTCCTGTGAGGATTTTCACTTGATCACCTCGTACGACGGGAGTTGCGGTTCTTCTACGACGATCGGGTCGCCGGTCAGAGAATTCAGAAATGCGATTAAGTCCGATTTGTTCTGGTCAGTCAAACCGAGCGGCCTGAGAAGGGGGTCAAGATTGGGTGACTCTCCACCACCTACGTTGTAAAATTCGATCACCTGTTCCAGTGTCGCGAATGCCCCGTTGTGCATGTAGGGCGCAGTTTGACCAAGTTCTCTGAGCATCGGGGTCCTGAACTGCCCGAAATCCGTGTTGACCTTGGTCACCAGATACAGACCCGGATCGTCGGTAGCGGTCCGATACACCTCTTCCGAGACGCCCCGTGAGTGAAGCTGATAGTTGAACGTAATCTGGCGTATAGCATCGGTCGAGAACTCCTCCGGGGTCGGAACTCCAAGCCCGTGGAAGTCCTCGTCCGTGAATAACCTCCCGCGGTGACATGCGGAGCAGCCTGCGGTTGTGGTGAACAATTTGAAGCCGCGTTTTTCCGATTCCGAAAGCGCCGACTCATCGCCCCCCATGAAGCGGTCGAACGGCACGTTGCTGGAGAGGATTGTCGATTGGAATATCGCGATGGCGCGTGAGGCGTCCTCAAACCACGGCCCCCCGGGTCCGAAGACATCGTCGAAGCGCTGCACGTACTCGGGGATCTGTCGCAGGCGCTCTTCAACCATGACCGGGTCCATGTTCATCGCCACGGCACCCTTCATCGCCCCCTGCGCCTGGATGTCCAGCCTGAGCGCTTTCCCGTCCCAGTCCAGCTTCGGATGGAATGCGGAGTTGATGATCGTAGGGGTGTTGCGCCAGTGGACCGATCCGGCGTAACCGAAGCTCAGCGGCAGACCGTCTGTCCAGCCCTGGTCCGGTTGGTGGCAGGAGGCGCAACTGATCGCCGAGTTTGCCGAGAGTCTGGGATCAAAGAACAGCAGACGTCCAAGCTCAACCTTTGCTTCGCTAAACGGGTTGTCCTGTGGAAGATTGACCTCGTCCAGGACGTCAAATCCCAGGACGCGCGCCTGGAACGGGGTGAGCGCTACGAAATCGCCGTCTGCGCTCGAAGGCGTGGGTGAGGCAGCCGCGTCTGGCGTACCTTCGCCATCGTCGCCTCTCATAAGTACAAAGATAACGATGATCGCGATCGCCGTAATGCCGACGGCGCCGAGCGCGACCCAGCGAATACGAACCGGCATCAGTGCCGGTCCTTGCCCTGGCTCTGGCTCCGATTGCGGGGCCGGGTTATGGCGGTGCTACGCATCGTCAAGACTTTCGTCGTCCAGTTCGGTGTTGAGAATCAGGCGGTGCTACCGCCCCCGAGGTTGTGAAAAAGTCCGTGCGGCCAGCGCTTCGTTCGCCGGTTCACGTTACCACCGGGCCTTCATCAGGCCTACCCGACCCGGTGGTTCCTTTTGCCGATTGGGCCACGCCCGATTGCATCCCATCGATCAACCCAGTTGACGATGCCGATCCTCTCACCCCAGGCGTCGTACTCCCGTGACATCTTCGTCAAACGATCTTTTTCCCCGTCCGCGCTGTTGTTCAGCTCCGTTCGGTCGTCCGAGATGTTGTAAAGCTCCCACGCGCCCGGGTATTCAGAAACCAGCTTCCAGTCGCCGTCTCGCATCGCCCGGTTGCCCTCATGCTCCCAATGGATCGGAGCCTCACGCTTCCAGTCCGGATTCTGGAAGGACGGGACCAGGCTCTCGCCTTCAAGGGGCTTGATAGCGTGGCCGTTGTTCTCGGTTGGATAATCGGCGCCGGCGGCCTGGAGACAGGTTGGCATGATGTCGATCAAGTGCGCCGGGGAGTGGATCGTCTCCGGAGATTTGATCTTGTCAGGCCAGTTGATGACGAGCGGGGTCGAAATCCCGCCCTCGTGCGTCCAGCGTTTGAACAGTCGGAACGGAGTGTTCGATGTGTTGGCCCAGGGAAGGTCGTAGCTCTGGAAGGTGTCCGATCCGCCGGGACGCAGGTCCGGTATGTTCCCGACAGTGGCGCGCGATCCGTCCAGGTTCGGGGTGTTGAAGTTGGCGTAGTTGGGCCGGTTTGAGTCCTCTGCGCAGAACTCGGCGCAACCGCCGTTGTCCGCCATGAACATGATCAGCGTGTTGTCCGTCTGGCCCTGCGCCTCGATCTGCGCCAGAACCCGGCCGATGCCCTGGTCCATGCGATCTATCTGGGCCGCGTACACGGCCATTCTGAGGTCTTCCCAATCGTGATTCGGCGTCTCGTCCCATGCCGGGGAGTCCGGGTCGCGCTTGCTGATCTCCCACTTCGGATCGACAAGCCCGAGAGCGCGCATGCCCTCGTGGCGCGAGGTCCGCAGTGCATCCCAGCCGTCGCGGTATTTGCCTTCGTAACGGGCGATGTCTTCTTCAAATGCGTGCAGCGGCCAGTGAGGAGAGGTGTACGCCAGGTACAGGAAGAACGGCTTTTCGGAATCGGCGTTGCCGGAGATCATCTCGATCGCGTGGTCTGAGATGGCGTCCGTGTAGTAGAAATCGGGCGAGTCCGGCTGGATCAGGGTCTGATCTTCCATAAGTGTCATCGGGTTCCAGAAGCTGCCGGCGCCGGTGAGCGTGCCGAAGAACTTGTCGAAGCCACGTTGTCGCGGCGTCGGGGAGCCAGGTTCGCCGGGGGTCCACGTGTCGGGCTTCTGTAGGTTGTGTGGACCGCCGACGTGCCACTTGCCGGACATGAGCGTCTCGTAACCGGCCGACGACAGCGCCTCGGCGATCGTCACGCAGTTGTCGTTCAGGTAGCCCTGGTATTCCGGCGTGCCGTAGTTGTCGACCATGTGTCCGACGCCCGCCTGCTGCGGGTTGAGGCCGGTGAGCAGGGCGGCACGCGACGGGCAGCATCGGGCCGAGTTGTACATCTGCGTGTACTTGAGACCGCCCGCAGCGAGCTTGTCGATATTTGGCGTGCGGATTTCTGATCCCCAGCACCCGAGATCGGCGAAACCCATGTCGTCCGCCAGGATCACGATGATGTTGGGACGTGATTCAGGTTGATCGGTCAATTCATCGCTCCATTGTTATCGGCGCTGCCTATGTCGTCCGTGTCGTTTCGGATTGCGACCCGTTTTGGCGGGCCGAGCCTGACGCTTGGGACCTGTACGGTGTGATTGTGTCTTGTAATCGCGTCCATGCCCATCGGTCTTGGAGATGATGGGATGGGCCAGGGCTGGACGCCGCTCGCATCCGCCCACTCAGCGTACTGGCGCATCATCGCTGCCGCTCGATCACGCTCACCTGAAATGAGATCGTTCAGCTCCGTGCGATCGTCATCGATGTTGTAAAGCTCCCAGGCATCTGCCGAACCGGGATCACGGGGATCAGGATTTGGCGGCGCTCCGACTTCACTCACCAGTTTCCAGGGACCGATACGTACCGCACGATTACCTTCGTGCTCCCACATGATGGGCTGTTCGCGCTGCCATTTTCGGCCTTCGAGGGCCGGTACGAACGATTCCCCTGCCATCGGCTGAATATCGTGGCCGCCGCGACTGGTTGGATATTTCGCCCCGGTGACTTCAACCAGGGTCGCCATCACGTCCATTACGTGCGCAGGTTCATGAACGATCTCGCCGGCGGGTATCCGGCCGGGCCAGTGGGCGATGAAAGGGGTCGAGATGCCGCCTTCGTGCGTGTAGCGCTTGAACAGTCGAAATGGGGCGTTGCTGGCGTTGGCCCAGCTGATATCGACGCTCGCAAATGTATCGGCCGGGCCGGGCTCGATACTGGGCGTATTGCCGACCCGCACCATTCGGCCATCGACGGTCGGGTGGATATAACGCGACGGGTCCGGGTAGTTCGTGTCCTCCTGGAGGAACTCGGCGCAACCTCCGTTGTCGGACATGAACATGATGATTGTGTCGTCTTCGGCGTCGTGCTCTTTGAGAGTGTCCAGAACTTTTCCGACGCCGCGGTCGAGCTGCTCGATCTGGGCCGCATATGTCGCCATCTGGACGTCTCGCCACTCCTGGCTATCGGCGTCCTCCCATGCCGGGATGCCCCGTTCACGTGGAGATATGGCCCACCTCGAGTCGAGGATCCCGAGACCCTTTTGTTGTTCGTGGCGCGAGGTACGCAGCGCATCCCATCCGCCCATATAGGTTCCCCGATACCGTTCGATGTCGTCCGGGTGCGCGTGCAGGGGCCAGTGCGGAGCGGTGAACGCCAGGTACAGGAAGAATGGATCGTCCCGATGCAGCGCGTCGTCCACAAAATCGGCGGCGTGTTGGCTGATCGAGTCCGTGAAGTGGTAGTCGGTGGTATCGACGCTGATGCGCGTCAGGTCATCCATCAGCATGTTCGGGTTGTAGTAGCTCCCGCCGCCCGAGAGGATTCCGTAGAAGCGATCAAACCCGCGGCCCCTGGGAGTTGGGTAGCCGGGCATGTCCGGATACCAGTCATCGGGGAGTGTCGCCTGCTCGCCGCCGACGTGCCATTTGCCCGCCATCAGGGTCCTGTACCCGGCGTCCTTCAGCACCTCGGCGATGGTGACGCAGTTGTCGTTCAGGTAGCCCTGGTACGACGGAACCCCCAGGTTGACGACCATGTGGCCGATACCGGCCTGTTGCGGGTTGAGACCGGTCAGGAGAGAGGCCCGGGTAGGGCAGCAGCGGGCGGAGTTGTACATCTGCGAGAACCGGACGCCGCCCTTCGCAAGGCGGTCCAGGTTCGGAGTCCGGATTTCTGAGCCGTAGGCACCGATATCGCCCCAGCCAAGGTCGTCCGCAAGGATCAGAACAACATTGGGGCGCTTCTTGTTCGATTGGGTCGCGTTATCTGGCATCTAGTCTCCGGAGAGCGAGAGTAAATCTGGAATCAGAGGCTACAGGTTCCCCGAGTCAACGTCCGTTTCGTATTCATCATGTGTTTACACGAGGTTGAGGGCGTATTGCCATACGCCCCTACAACGCTAATTCACCATAAGAAAAAGCCCCGGCGGACGGTGGGTTCCGCCGGGGCTTTTTCTTATGGCTCAGCTCTCAGGCACAGGGGCCTTTTGGGGGGGAGCGGACTACTGGAGGGCATCCGCTCTCAGGCCTCTAGCACCTGCTGTAGCCGCAGGAGTAGCACTTTGCGCAGCCCTCTTCGTGGGCCAGGCTTGAGTTGCAATCCGGGCACAACTCCGTGGATAGGGCTTCCACCATGGTCTGGTTCGCCTTGCTCACGATTTCGGTCGCCTCGGCCGAACGGGTCGAGATCAACCCGATATCGTCCGGCTCGGGCGCTTCGAACATCCCGATCTGTGCCGATTCGGAGTCGCTGATCGGGCCAGACGGCATAGGTCCTGAACTTGTTACCCGGTCGAGAACCAGAGATATGGCGTCTGGGACCGAGCGGATGAGGTCTCCGTTGTCGAAGACTGGCATGTCGGTGATACCGCGAAGTTGCTTGACGATCTCGTTCGGGTCCACGCCGGACCGGAGTGCGAGCGATGCCAGGCGTGACATGCCTTCCGACATGGCGGCGTCGTTTCCGCCCGCCTTGCCAAGCGTTGCGAACATCTCGAACGGGCGCCCGTCTGAAGCGACGTTGACCGTCACGTACAGAGGACCTCGTCCAGTGCGAACCCGATTGGTTACGCCCTGTAATGACGCAGGCCGGTCACGCGGGATCGAGAACTGTGGGATTACCTTCAGGCCCGAACCGTCATCGGCTTCACCGGTTGACGCGTTGTCGGACGTCCCGGTTGCCAGGACCTCCTTATCACGGCTGCCTGAGCGGTAAACCGTGATGCCTTTGCACTTCAGCTCCCACGCCGTGAGGTAGGTCTCCTCGACATCCTCGATCGTCGCATTGTTCGGGAAGTTGATCGTCTTTGAGATACCGGCGTCGACGCTCTCCTGGAACGCGGCCTGCATCTTGACGTGATACTCCGGGCTGATGTCGGTGGCTACGTGGAACAGGTCCTTGATGTCCTGAGGGACATCATCCCGGTCCTGCAGCGAACCGCCGTCAGACAGGTGCTCCAGAAGTTCCTCACTGTAGAAGCCGCGCTCCTGAGCGATCCGCTCAAAGTTGCTGTCTACATAGAAAAGCGTCTTGCCTTCAAGAATGTTCTGCTTCCTGAACGCCAGGGAGAAGATCGGCTCGATACCGCTTGAGCAACCGGCGATCATCGAGATCGTGCCGGTCGGCGCCACCGTGAGTCGGCAGGCGTTGCGGATATCCGGGTCGCCGTCCGTCTCGTACTTGCTGCCTGCGAAGGCCGGGAACGGCCCGCGCTGCGTTGCCAGATCGATCGACGCCTGGTCTGACTCGTCCCGGATGAACGCCATCAGCGTCCGGCCGATCTCGATCGCCTCGTCGCTGTCGTACGGCACTCCGAGCGTCACCAGCATGTCGGCAAAGCCCATCACTCCGAGCCCGATCTTCCGGGTGAAGTGCGCCATCTCTTCGATGGCCGGTACCGCGTACTTGTTGGCGTCGATCACGTTGTCCAGGAAGTGGACGCTCAATCGGGTCACCTTGCGCAGGTGGTCGTAGTCGATCGACTTGACGCCGTCCTCGTCCTCGACGATGAACTTGGCCACGTCGATAGAGCCGAGGTTGCATGACTCGTTCGGCAGAAGCGGCTGCTCGCCGCAGGGGTTGGTCGCCGTGATCTCGCCGAGGTGCAGCACCGGGCTGTTCCGGTTCACCTCATCCATGAAGATCATTCCAGGCTCGCCGTTCCTCCATGCGCCGTACACGATCTTGGAGAAGACCTCACGGGCATCCAGGCGTCCGACATCTTTCATCGGGCTGTCAGGGTCGGACGGCTCGACCTTGGATCGGAGCGCGTAGTCGGTACCGTCCTTGACGGCCTGCATGAACTCGTCCGTCGCACCGACAGAGATGTTGAAGTTGTGGATCTCGCCCTCGACCGTCTTGCAGTCGATGAACTCGAGGATGTCCGGGTGGTGGACGTTCATGACGGCCATGTTTGCGCCGTCACGCTTGCCGCCCTGGGTTACAAGCGTTGATACAGAGGACAGGTGGCGCAAAACGGCGATCGGCCCGCACGCTTTGCCGTGGGTTGACTGAATCGGCGTGCCCTTGGACCTGATGTCTGTGAGGGCAAATCCGGTGCCACCGCCAAACTTCTGGACCATCGCAGCATCGTGTGCCGCCCCCATGATCCCTTCCATGCTGTCTTTAAGAGGGAGTACAAAGCAGGCCGAGAGAGTTCCCGCGCCTGTGCCGGCGTTCATCATTGTGGGCGAGTTTGGGAGGAACTCCAGCTTCGCCATCATCCGATAGAACTCTTCGGCTGTTTCGTCTATCTGTTCGTCGGTCTGGCCATACGCACGATCAGGAGCCGCAAGTGTCCTGGCTACTCGCCGGAACATACCCTGTGGGTCTTCTCTGAACTTGTCGTTTGTGTCCTTGTCCAGATAACGCTTCTCAAGGACGACGAGAGCGTTGTCCGTGATGACCGCAGGAGCGAACTCTTCAGACGAATCGTCCGACGGACTGTTGTCCGCACTTTCGCCGATGCCGAGCACGGTCGCAGCCTCGGTTATGTCCTGTATGAGGCCGCGCTCTTTTAACGCCGTCAACATCTCGGTTGTTGCGTCAGCGCTGCTGTGTCCGTTGCGGGTAGTGTCCGTGCTCATTCGCTATTCCTGTATCTGAACTAAAGTCTGGTAAAAGGTATGGCTCCCGTGCGGCCGGGAACTCGGTCCACTTGAAAGGGTGGTGCGGAGGGCGATCTGTGACCCGTCGAGGATCCCAGGGTCACCTGACCGGATTGGCTACCGGTACGGCCTATGAGAGCTTGAGAAGCTCTCATAGGCGCGGCGCATCGGGAACAATGAGGAATCGATCGAGCCGACGTGATGATGAGCCGGGACACCGGCGTAGCACTATGCGCATCGGATCCTCCTTTCCCCTCGCTCCTGTCCGTGGGAGCGGCCTGTTTGCAGATTGGCCTTCAGTTACCTGAGACGGCCCTGCGTGATCTTCGTCTTCTGCCTCGATCGGCAATTCTCGGTACGTCGTCTTCAATCAATCTGAGCTGTGGTTTGGGGCTGTCTGGCGATTCATCACGAAGCGCCTCAACTTCCTGGGCGAAGGTGTCCAGGTCTTCAAAGTCTCTGTACACCGATGCGTAGCGGATGTACGCCACGCGGTCCAGTTCCCGTAACCGTTCCATCACCATCTCGCCGACAACCCGGCTTTCGACCTCGGCCTTGCCGAGACGGTGCAACTCAGAATCGATATCTGTAACTATCTTGCCAATTGCTCCAACCTCTAAGGGGCGCTTGGCACATGCAATCCGGAGTGACCGCTCAAGTTTGTCCGTCGAGAAGGGCTCCCGCCGACCGTCCGACTTCGCGAGAAAGAGTGGGGTGGTATGCACCCGTTCGTAGGTCGTGAACCGAAGTCCACAGCCCGTGCACTCTCTTCGCCGCCGAACTCCGTCGGGAGATTCCCGTGAGTCGATGACTTTTGAGTCGTCATGGCCGCAAAACGGGCAATGCACGTCTGAGCCTCCGACCCTCCCGAATTAATACGCCAAACCCTTTTTGGAAGGGCCACACACTATCTAGTGGTTTCATGTCGCTAACCCCTACATATCGTGCGTGAGACGCAGAGCATGCACTAACTGTAGTGGGGTGTCAAGACTCGGGTCGAGCCGATTTTCGGCCAAACGCGATGTGCCCAACAATCCACGTGGGCGGCGATGTCTGGGTGTTCTATCCAACGCCGGAAGGGACCCCTATTTTACCACTTTTGAACGTATATCGGGGATTACGGATCCCTGAACTCACGCGTAATACATGACACGCGAAAAGGCCCTCCACACGAATGTGAAGGGCCTTTCCAGATTTGCCTGAAACCGCCGACGAAAGACCGCCGGCGAGGCGCTTAGTCGATCCCCGTCGCAGAGACGTTGCCACGCATCCGGCGTCGTGCTGCCGGGTGGTGTCGCAGGAACGGCGGGATGTCGAGATCGCCGACATCTGCCGTTACGGCCTCTGCGTCAGACATGTTGTTCGAACCGTCCTCGGCCGGGAAGCCGGTGGCGATGATGGTCAGCTTGACCTCGTTCTCCATCTTCATGTCCGTCACCATGCCGAAGATGATGTTCGCCTCAGGATCGACGACCTGTGAGATCACCTCGGAGGCCTGGTGGACCTCGTTGATCGTCAGGTCGCTGCCGCCGGTGATGTTGAAGATCACGCCGCGTGCGCCTTCAAGGGAGACGTCCAGCAGTGGGCTCTGAATCGCCATCTCTGCTGCGTCTATAGCCCTGTGCTCACCGCTGCCTGAGCCGATGGCCATCCATGCCGGTCCGGCGTTGCTCATCACGGCTTTGATGTCGGCGAAGTCCAGGTTGATCTCGCCGGCCACGGTCACGAGCTCTGCGATGGACTGGACGCCCTGTCGGAGAATGTCGTCCGCCATCCTGAACCCGGCTTCCATCGTCACCTCTTCATCGCAGATGATGAGAAGACGATCGTTCGGGATCGTGATGAGTGTGTCTACCTTGTCCCTCAGGCGGGCGATGCCCTCCTCGGAGTGCTTCATGCGTCGCCGGCCTTCAAATGCGAAAGGCTGGGTCACGACGCCGACCGTCAGTGCTCCCATCTCGCGGGCCGTCTCGGCAACGATCGGCGCTGCGCCGGTGCCGGTGCCGCCGCCCATGCCGGCTGCGATGAACACCATGTCTGCGCCTTCGAGAACCTCACGGACCTCGTCCCGGCTCTCCTCGGCACACGCCTGACCCTTCTCAGGATCGCCGCCAACGCCAAGGCCACGGGCCGTCTCGTCACCAATCCGCAGTCGGATCGGAACGTCGCTACGTACGAGCGCCTGGGCGTCCGTGTTGACGGTGATGTACTCCACCTCAGCCATTCGGTCGCGGTACATGCGGGAAACGGCGTTTGAACCGCCGCCGCCAACACCCACGACCTTGATCTTCGCTACTCCGATGTTGTCCGGTGTCGCTTCAATTTTCGCGTTCATATCGCTTTAAATCTCCTGGCACACATCTGCGGGCCGCCGGCTACGGATCACTTCCGTTGTCGCCCGTTGGTCCCTAAATGTTCTGGGAATTGGTTGGCCGAGGCCCTGGCCGTGGGTTTTAGTAATTCTTTAAGCCGCCCGGGTTGCTATTCGTTGAGACCGGACGGATTCTGTTTGATCACACCGAGACGCCTTCACGGGTACTTGTCGAAGAACTGCTCTCTCCCCTATTTCGCCACCCTGTGAAGGCGTCGTACCAGCGACCGCCGATACTTACGACTTCAGTTCCGTTGACGGTTGAGACACCGAGGTGTGAACCGCGGGGCATGTTGCGCAGCCCCCAGATCAGCATCCCGATTCCGGCGCTATATGCCGGATCCTGGTACTGCTCATCAAGCCCGACCAGCGGCCTCGGTCCGGAGATGCGGACCCGTCCCTGGAAGACGTATCGTGCGAGCGCCTGCATCCCGTCCATCTTTGCCCCGCCGCCGGTGAGGACGACGCGATCGATCGGGACGTTTGCGAGATGCGGCGTGGCCAGTTTTCCTTTGACCAGGCGGAACAACTCCTGCGCACGTTCTTTAAGCAGTTGGCCGAGTTCTCGTTTTGTTATCGAGATAGGACCGTCAACCGAGTCGGCGACGGAGTTGATGAGCAACTCTTCCCGCATGGTTGCGATTTCAGGAGTGACCGATCCAGATTCTCGTTTCAACTCTTCGGCCTCTTCAAATGAGGTCATGAAAGACAGAACGAGGTCGTTCGTGAACTGCCAGCCGCCGACCGGTAGGACGGCGCTGTGCACGATCTGGCCGCCGACGAACACCGCTATGTCGGTGGTTCCTCCGCCGATGTCCAGGAGCACCACTCCGTCGTCACGCTCCGATGTCGTCAACGCCGCTTCTGCGGAGGCGATCGGCTCGACGATCAGGCCAGCCACGTGGATGCCTGCGGCTTCCGTCGCCGCCTTGAGACGCTCGATTGCTGACTTGTCACCCTTTACTACGTGGGTGTGTGCGTGGATCTCCCTCGCGTGCATGCCGAGCGGCAGCCGAACGAGGTGCCGATTGTCGAGTGCGTAGCCTCGGGAGATTACGTGAAGAAGCTGGCCGGGACTATCGGACGCAAGATCACGGACTGTTGCGAGCGAAGCGTCCAGGACGTCCTGGGTGATCACGCTCTCGGCCGCGTTTTCCTGCACCAGGTCCCAGCGATTGTGGGATTCAATGTGGTTGCCGGATAGCCCAACGTAAGCAGATTTGATAGACAGCCCTGCGGTCGCCGTGGCTTCCTGCACGGACGCCCTGATGGCCTGCGACGTTGCGGCGTCGTCCCGGACCAGGCCTTTGCTAAGCCCGTCGCAAGGCGATACACCAACGCCGGCGATCTCCACACTTCCGTCGGGCCGCTCGCGACCGATTACGGTCACGACCTTTGTAGTGCCGACATCTATTGCCGCTCTGTAGTCTTCCTGGATCATTTTCCTGTCCCCGTGAGATACCCGTTGTCAGATTTGTCGGTTGCTCGCTTCACCCCTGTGACTCCTGGCGTATCGGCCAGGCCGTGCCACGTATCCGGAGGTTCGCCAGGAGGTTTGAAGGAGCGGTGTCTCGTGAAAACCTTCATAGTCGCTCCACCACCCTGAGCCTTGCGCTTCGGCTCCTTGGATTGCCGTCGATCTCCGCCTGAGACGGCTTGATGACCCGCCGGGACACCAGCCGCAACGAGGCGATATGGCCGCAGTCACAGATCGGCCGTTCAGGCGGGCAGATACAGTCGGTCGCCTCTCGCCGGAACAGGTTTTTTACGATCCTGTCTTCAAGAGAGTGGTAGGCGAGCACGACGAGTCGCCCGCCGGGTTTCAGCAATGAGATGGCCTGTTGCAACCCGGTTTCGAGAGCGCCAAGCTCGTCGTTGACGGCTATCCGTAACGCCTGGAACGTCTTTGTCGCCGGGTGGATTCGTCGAGAACCACGCCGGGGAATTGCCGTTCCGATCACATCTGCGAGCTGCGTCGCCGTCTGCAGGGGGCGCGCGGCTACTATCGCCGCCGCAACACGGCGGGAAGCTCGTTCTTCGCCGTACTGGTAGATAACGTCTGCCAGCTCGTCACGACCGTAAGTGTTGACGATGTCGGCCGCCGTTAGCGTCTGACGGACGTCGAAACGCATGTCCAGCGGGTCAGAACGCCGGAAACTGAATCCGCGCTCTTCCGTATCGAGCTGTAGCGACGAAAGGCCGAGGTCGAATAACACGCCGTCGACCGACCCCGGGTTACGTCCGTGTTCGGTCGAGACCGATTCGATGTCTCTGAAATTTGCGTTAGCCGTGGTCAGGTGGCCAGCGAGTTCGGGCGAACCCGAGAGGCGCTCCACTGCCGAGCTGATGGCTGCTGTGTCTGAGTCGATCCCGAGCACTGCGCCTTCCGGGGCGCTTGCCAGAAGGATCGCCTCTGTGTGGCCGCCCTCGCCAAGATTGGCGTCGATGTAGAAGCCGCCGGGCTTCACCTCAAGCGCGCTAAGCACCTCGGGGACCATGACGGGGATGTGGCGTGTCTCAGGCATTCGGGCTACTCCCCGGTCGGTTGAAGCGGGGAGCGCCGGGCCGCCATGCGAGCGCGATTCCGTCACGGCACTTCGCAGTGTCGAGTCCGGGAGCGTGGGGAGCATGACGGGAATCAATTGGCGGGCCGTTTCCTGATCGAATACCTGAGTGATTGACGAGTTGATGCCTGCTTTTTCAGGCCTGAGATGAGCGACGCCGGGGTCCTGTTCTGGAACTTCCGCGTCCGCACTCGTATATACGTACCAATCCAGGCCACTTTTCCGCTAGCGAGGCGAATTACGTGTTTGGGCATTTTTCCTGAAATGTCCGTGGATTTCGATAAAAAAATCTGATCATGCTTCGGCCGCGCTTGCGGACTGTTTGGCACACGCGCCGTGCTAGCATCTTTCTCCCGATGACTCACGATGCCGGACAACATAATTCGCCCGATTCTGGGAACTCCAGATCCGAAGGGCATGCCCATGATCACGATCATGGGGCCGAGGGCCGACGCCGATTCGCCGTCCTGACCAGCAGCGATGCCGGGGCGGCAGGTCACCGCGCAGACACGAGCGGCGACGCCATTGTTGAGATGCTCACGGCCGCTGGGTTTGAGACGGCCGAACGTGTGATGGTCCCGGACGAACGCGACCAGATCGCCGGGCAGTTACGTACATGGGCAGAGAGCGGCGACGTCGATTTAATCATCACGACCGGAGGCACGGGACTGGGTCCGCGCGACGTGACCCCTGAGGCCACCATGGACGTGATCGAACTCACGGTTCCGGGTATCGCCGAGACGATGCGGGCGCAGTCGATAGCGTCCACTCACGCAGCGATGTTGAGCCGTGCCGTCGCCGGTGTTCGAGGTCGCACACTGATCGTCAATCTGCCGGGCAGCCCGCGCGGCGTTCGGGAGACCCTTGAGGTGATCCTCCCGGTACTGGGCCATGCGATCGACATCCTCTCCGGACGGCCCGGGCCGCACCCGGATGAAGGATTTTCTCGCTCCGATCACGGCTCGCACGAAAGCTAATCGTGCGAATTAGAATCATCACCCTCTTCCCAGAGATGTTTGACGGACCTTTCGGGGCAAGCATCGTCGCGCGGGCGGTCAGGGACGAACTGGTCGAGATCACGACCCACCAGCTCCGCGACTACACAAAGGACCGGCACCGTACGGTTGACGACGCGCCTTACGGCGGTGGCGCCGGGATGGTGATGAAACCGGCCCCGCTGGCGGACGCCGTCAACGATCTCAAGAAGGACGCGTCTGATTCCGGACAGCCGGAGCCCCACGTGATCCTGCTGTCCCCACAGGGACGTCGACTCGACCAGACAGTCGCAGACGAGTTGGCCACACACGACTCTCTGATACTTGTCTGTGGTCGATATGAAGGCGTGGATGAACGATTTATCGAGGCTATGGTTGACGAGGGGATATCGATCGGTGACTACGTGATCTCGGGCGGTGAACCCGCCGCGATCGTGCTGGTGGACGCGCTTACGCGCCTGATCCCGGGAGCTCTCGGGTCTGGAGATTCCGCACCGTCCGATTCATTTGCCTCTGGCCTCCAGGGCAGGTTGCAGGGACCGGTCTACACGCGCCCGGCTGAATGGGAGGGCCGAGGGGTTCCAGAAGTGCTGCTTTCGGGAGACCACGCCCGCCTGGAGAAATGGCGGAACGAGCAATCAGAAACCCGCACCCGGGAACGGCGCCCGGACCTATTAGCAAACGAGGACCAAAAAGAGTGACCCGAAATATCTGGGCGCGTGCCATTCTGCTGCTCATGCCCATCATGTCGGTCGGAGCTATCGCCTGCAGCTCCGAAGACGGTGGCTCTAACGAGCTGGATTTCACGGCGGCGCAGATCGCGCTGGCGACGGCGCAGGCGAAGCCAGAGTCTTCCGCCCCAATCGGCGCCGGTGGTCTGTCAGCGGCGCACGTGGTGCAGAGAGCAGGCGAGGTGTCGGCGACTCTGAAATCGTTCCGTTTCACGACGGAAACGGTCGTCACCTCTGGAGATGAAACCCTCATATCCACGGTCAGCGGTGAGTGGTCCCTGCCCGGCAGATACCGTGCGACGATGGGCGATCCCGAGGATCCGATAGAGGAGTTCATCGTTGCCGATGGCCGGCTGATATACAGGGAGAGTGGTACTGATGAATGGCGGCTGGAGACCGAGTTTGATCCGGGCCTCGGGATAGGATCAGGCCAGATCATCCCGGCCATGGACATATTTCAATTCTCGGACCCGCTCAACCCGGACGACGGCGAGTTCTATCGGATTACCGGGGCGGAGAACCTGGACCTCCCGGGCGTAGAGACGACGATCGTCCAGACTCACGAACTTGTCATCCGGATTTCCGATTTTCATATCGAGAGCGTGGTCTCGTTCATCAACCCGAACCCGGAAATAGGGTTGGAGGGAACACGACGGGCCTTCGTTGTGTATGACCGCAATGTGCCGGAGCAGATTGTCATCCCGGAGGTTGTTTCGGGTACAGCGACGACCGCGGGCGGCTGAATTTCAGTCGGCAGACTAAATTGATTGGTCGTGAATCGCCCCCAACCGTTGCCGTCGGACGGGTGGTGGTTCTACAATCAATAGCTCACTTAGTTTTATATCGGCCGTCGCGCGCGTCTCGTCAGTCTGGAATCTCCAGAAATTTCGGGGCCACCACGGCCCGGCACACGTCTCCGGGAACTATCCCCGGCATGCACGAGGTATTACCGTGATCGAAGCAAGAGCGCTGATCGACGCCACACCGCGCGACTCCATCCAGGAGTTTCAGACGGGCGATACCGTTCGTGTGAACGTGATGATTCGTGAAGGCGAACGTCAGCGTGTCCAGGCATTCGAGGGCGTCGTGCTCAAGGGCCGACACCGCAAGGGCAACACGCCCGCCCCCGGAGCGACCTTCACGGTCCGACGTGTTTCCTACAGCGTTGGCGTAGAGAGGACATTCCTCATCTGCTCCCCGCTCCTGGACTCGCTAGAGGTCACACGCCAGGGCAAGGTCCGCCGAGCCCGCGCTTACTACCTCCGTGGCCTCACCGGCCGCAGCGCCCGGATCAAGGAACGCCGCTAGGGCCAACGGCCCGGTTATTTGGATAGCGTACTTCTGTTACCGGCGTAGCGGCGAGTGACATTGTCTGCTGACACGCATGCCTCGTTTTCGCGTACCCTCGCCTGATGGAAGCGCGTCCACATTCAATGCCGCCCGATAGTCGGACCGGTTTCGCTCAGATTGCCGTTGACGGCGCTGGCGGTCAGGCGCGGACATTTACTTACAGCGTTCCGGCCGAAATGAACGTCCAACCGGGTCACCTGGTGTGGGTGCCGTTCGGCCCTCGGACGGTCCAGGGAATCGTGTTCGGTTTGACCGACGTTCCCGAGATCGAAGAGACACGGGACATCGAGCGCATCGCGTATGAAGACCCGCTGATTTCTGCGCGGCAGATCAAAGTGGCTACCTGGATATCGACCTACTACCGGGTCGGGCTGTTCATGGCGGCCTCACAGATGCTTCCGCCCGGATTTGCCAGCCGGCTTCGGACCTGGGTAAGCGTGGATGCTAAGCGGGTCGCCGATGCAGCAGAGGCCGATGATCTGGGATCGCGGGATGACCGCGCTTTACGCATGGTTGAGGATGTCGGGGAGATGCGCAGGCCATCACTGGCGCGTCGACTCGGTAGGGGCGGTGGTGTTGTGGTGGACAGGTTGATTCGACGAAAGCTCCTCGTCACCAGAACAGAGTGGGAGCATCAGCGCCAGAAACCCAGATACGTCCGTGTTCTGGCGCTTGCCGTGGAGTCGGAAGTGGTGGAAAGAGCGGCGGAAGAGCTGGATAACGCTTCCGGGACACGTGGCATCGAGCGGGCGTCGCTGCTTCGGCGTGTGATCGACTCGCCCGGCACCGAGACGCAGGCCGATCTCGCCAGGGAGTTCGGACGCTCACGCGTTGACTGGGCGAAGAAGGCCGGGTTGCTGCGGATCGACGAGATGCAAGTGGAGCGGGACCCGCTGAAAGAGCACCAGTTCCAGACAACGATGCCGCTCGACCCTACGGCCGCTCAGGCGGGCGCAATTGGCGCTATCACCTCCGCTCTTCGAACCACTCGAAAAGAGTCCGGCCCACCCCGTAAGTTCCTGCTCTATGGCGTTACGGGCAGCGGCAAGACCGAGGTGTACCTCAGGGCCGCCGAAAAGTGCCTGGAACTGGGCCGGTCCGTACTGATCCTCGTGCCGGAGATCGCCCTCACGCCGCAAACCCTCGCCCGTTTCGCATCCCGATTCCCGGGAAAGGTGGCGCTGCTCCACTCAGGCCTCCAGCCGGGAGAGCGATTCGATCAATGGTGGCGCATCTTCAAGGGCGACTTCCCGATTGTCCTCGGTTCACGGAGCGCCGTGTTCGCACCGATCAAGGATCTCGGGTTGGTGGTCATCGATGAAGAGCACGAATGGACCTACAAGCAGCACGACCCCGCGCCGCGCTACCACGCACGTGCCGTCGCCGAGCGGTTCTGCGCCGAGCACGGCGCCGTGCTGGTGGTTGGTAGCGCGACCCCGGATATTGAGACGTTCAGGCGCGCCGAACGGGCGGAAATTGACCTTCTGCGTCTGCCCGCACGCGTAGGGATAGAGGACGGATCGATGGGGACGCTGACCGATTTCAGCGGCCCTGCTCGCACCAGCGCCGGACAGGCAGGCGTCAGAATCGTTGATATGCGCGAGGAGCTAAGGGCCGGCAACGCGGGGCTGTTCAGCAGGGCGCTCCTGGCGGCAATCGGGGAGTCTCTTGATGCCGGAGGCCGCGTGATCCTCTTCCTCAACCGACGAGGAACGGCGGCTTACGTCCAGTGTCGACAGTGCGGCTCTGTCCGCACCTGCCGTCGCTGCGATACCTCTTTAACGATGCACAGGTCTGACATGCCGGACGGCATCGATAGCCTGGTCTGTCATTACTGCGGATATCGTGTCCGGCCCAGCGTGAAGTGCCGGGTATGCAACGGAGAGGATATGCGGCCGATGGGCAGCGGGACGCAGGCGGTTGTGGCAGAAGTCGAACGCCGATTCCCGGATGTTGGCGTACTGCGCTGGGACCGTGACGTTGCCCGGACTGCCCGAGCGCACGGGGAAGTGCTGGACAAGTTCCTGAAGGGCGAATCACGCGTGTTGGTTGGAACCCAGATGGTCGCCAAAGGACTGGACATTCCTGAGGTCACGCTGGTCGGTGTGATCTCGGCGGACACCGGACTCTCCATCCCGGATTTCCGCGCCGGTGAGCGTGCATTCCAGATACTCACACAGGTTGCAGGGCGCGTGGGTCGCGGGCCGGACGGCGGTTCCGCCATCATCCAGACCTTTCAGCCCGAGCACTACGCCGTTCAGGCCGCTGCGGTTCAGGATTTCGAGGCGTTTTACGAAGTGGAAATCGGTTTGCGTGCTGAGCATGCGGACCCGCCGTTCACGCGCCTGATTAGACTCGGACACTCGCACTACGATCCATTGGCCGCGCTTGAGGAAGCGAAGCGGATGGCCGCGGCGCTGAATGATGAGCGGATCGCATCCGGTGATACCGGGACGGAGGTCATTGGCCCAAGTCCCAGCTATCCGTTCCGGATGCGGGGAGTGACCCGCTGGCACATCATCCTTAAGGGTGCGCACCCTGAAGGACTTCTAGATCGTGTCCAGTTGGGCCGTGATTGGACCGTCGACGTCGATCCCGCCTCTGTGTCTTAAGTCTTCAGGCCACTGAATCGGCGCCCGGCATTGCAACTGAATCTATACTCGTATGCAGTTCAGTCCTTATAAGAGCAACACTTAACAAGAATGACAATCCTTCAGATAAGAACCGTTCCTGACCCGATCCTGCGCAGGAAGTCGCGCAATATTCGTGAGGTCAATGACGCCATCCGGGAACTGGCCCACAACATGGTGGCGACGATGCACGAGGCCGGCGGCGTTGGACTTGCCGCGCCACAGGTTGGGGAGCTCAAGCGTTTGATCGTCCTTCAGTTGCCGGAGGAAGAGGACGCCAGAATCTTGGTCAACCCGGAGATCACCCGTCGCGACGGCGAGCGTGAGGTTGAAGAAGGGTGTCTCAGCGTGCCGGGGTTTCTGGGGACCATCATGCGGTCCGAGCGGGTGAAGGCGCGGGCCATAAGTGAGTGGGGCGCAAAGATCAGGCTCACCACAGAACAGATCTTTGCCCAGGCGCTTGAACACGAGGTCGATCATCTGGACGGCATCCTCTACCTGGATCACCTCAAGAGCCATGAAGACCTGGTCGATCTCAGCAAATTAGAGGAGGCCGAACACCAGCACGACTTTGAGGTCGAGGTCGAAGACGAGGGCTTGATCAAAAGCCGGGGGGAGAAGCGAGTGCTGGTTGCTGGAGACATGGAGGATGGCGTCGCAGAGATCAAGGACGAGAAGATCGTAGAGGCCACGGAAAAGGACCTCGAACGACTATCCGGCGGCTAATCGAACGTATGTCACACCCTGAGGGTCTTCTCACCCGCGCCGCTGAATTCATGACGGCACGCGGAATTACGGTATATGTAGTCGGCGGTGCGGTGCGAGATAGGCTTCTTTCACGACCGGAGCGTCCCGGCGGAGGCCCCGGCGATATAGACCTTTTGCTCACTTCCCCGGTAGTCGATCTGGTGGACGAGATCGCCGAGGAGACCGACGCCAGCGCCGTGGTGATCGACGAAGAACGCGGCTTTGTCCGGCTCATCAACCAGTCTGACGAACGCAAATGGCTGGACCTATCTGTGTTCGATGGCGATCTCGAGGCCGATCTCGCACGTAGGGATTTCGCGATCAACGCGATGGCCGTGCCGTTGGACGAGTGGCTTGCACTGGAACCTGACGCCCATATTGAGGATACGGTCGTCGATCCCCACGGCGGGATGTCGGATCTTCGTCAGCGCGTCGTCAGAGAAACCAGCCCCGGGAATCTGCTCGACGATCCTGTCCGCATATTCAGGGCGATCCGTTTCGCCACACAGCTCGAATTCGAGATCGAGGCGGGTACTGCGTCCATCATCCGGGACAACGGACATCTGGTTGGAGACGCCAGCCCGGAGCGGGTCAGGGACGAATTCTTCGCCATGATGGCCAGCCATCGGCCGGAATTCGGTATTCGTGAGCTGGATCGTCTCGGACTTCTGGACCTGCTCTTGCCGGAGCTGACGCTTGGACGCGATTTTGAACAGCCGCGTGAGCACTACTACTCCGTAATGGAGCACCAGCTACACGCGCTTGGTTTCGCTACCCGGCTCGTCGATCCGGAAATTCGTTCTGCGGACCCACTGCTAAATGACCTGCCGTGGGGTTCCCAGTTCGATGACTACCTGCTGGAGATCGTCGGAAACGGCCAGACGCGCGGGACGCTGCTCAAGATCGTTGCGATGCTCCACGACATCGGCAAACCGGAAACGAAGACGGTCGATCCCTCGACGCCCGATCGGCCGAACGGCCGCATCCGATTCCTCACCCACGACGAACTTGGCTCCCGGATGGTGTCAGATCTGCTGACGAGATTCCGTTGCAGCCGGCACACAATCGTCCATGCGTCCCTGATGATTGAGAAGCACATGAGGCCGGGCCAAATGAGCGCAAATCATGCCCCGCCGTCCGACAGAGCAATCTTTCGCTTCTTCCGCGACGTTTCACCTGTGGCGGTAGATACCGTCCTGCTTAATCTGTGTGATTACCTGTCGGCACGTGGACCGCGCTTAAATGACTCTGAATTTCAGCGATTTTTGGGACTGCTCAGTGATATACTATCCCGCGGCCTTAAGCCAGAACCGGAACGGTACACAGAGGACCTGTTGGTCGATGGATACCAGGTTCAGGAACGTTACGGTTTGCAACCGGGACCGGAGATCGGTCGGTTGCTGGGCGCGCTACGAGACGCTGAGTCGTCGGGCGTTGTCCGTACAAAAGCAGAAGCCTTTGAACTGCTTGCCCGCCTCCTTGGGCGGGCGGCATCGCGTCGCGGGAGACCCTGAGTGAGAAGACCCCGAAGAGGACTGATTCTACTCGCGATCCTGTTCGCCCTGAGCGTGGCTGCCCTCGCAGTGCAGAGGGTGGAGATAAACACGCCGATATGGGACCTGGATCGCGGGGACAAAGAGAACATTCTCGGATTGTCCCTTGGCCTTGACCTGAAAGGTGGATCCCACCTTGTCTACAAGGCGACTAAGGAAGACGGCTCTCCGGCAGACGCAGAAGACCTTGAGGGCGTGCGCAAGATTCTGGAGAAGCGTGTCAGCTCCTTCGGTCTTGCTGAACCAACTATCCAGTTGCTCGGTAACCCGGCAGACCGCATCCTGGTCCAGCTTCCGGGACTAAGCGGCGCAACGATCGCCGTCGATTTTGACGGCAACACTGTCGCCGCCGAAGAACTTGAGGCATTTTTCCGATCCGAATTTATCGGGCACCCGGAAACAAAGATCATCATCGACGATAACCAGCTGATAGCAAGGATGGACGAATTACGTCCGGCACTCCGCGCTACCGATGGATCGGTGATCACCGAGTCTGAAGCCGACGTCATCAGGCGGGCTGTGGAAGACAACTTCCCCGTGACCGCCGTTATTTCATTCGCCGCCATCGACCCCGATACCGGCGAGATTCCGGTAGCGGCCGGGCCGGTCGACGATTCCCCAGACGCGGGAACATCTAACGACGGCGTCACAGCGACGCCGGCTCCCCAGCCTGCCGCTACGCCGTCCGCTGACGGAAGCGACGCTGGAGATCTTACGCCCGTGCAGACGGACGCACCCGCGCCTGTCCTCGCGGGTGCCGACGCTGACGACTCGCCTGTTGACGTTGGCCCGGTATCGATCGTTCCTGAGATCACACTCGAACAGATCCAGGAGGCGATAGCTGGAGTCGGACTCGCCGATGTCCTTGTGGAGACGGTTAACGACACAGCGGGCGATGCGATCGGTAACTTCTGGTCTATCGAACTTAACGGAGTTCGGGCACAAGAGTTTGACGAAGACGGAGACTCTATCCCGACGCTCGCCGACGAAGTGCGTGAAGCGCTGGATGAGATGAGCCCGCTGGAGGTGTTCGTCACCGCCGGTACGATCGATCTATGGGCGGTCGGTGGAGGTGTGCAGGAAGCCAAGCATTTGATCGGCCAGACTGCGCAGCTTGATTTCAGAGAACGCAAGTGCGGAACCCTGACGCCCCCGAACATCGGCGATCCATGGCCGCCAGACGGTCTGTCCGCCGAAGAGTGGCGCACGGTTCGTTGCGTAGATGAGACCTACTGGAACCCGCCTTACGGTGGCGGCGAGCAGGATATCGACATCCAGGGTTCAGACCTGACGGATGCCTTTGCCGGCACGCAGCCCGGAGTCGTTGGTCCGGTCGTCAACATCAGCTTTAACGACCACGGTTCGGACGAGTTCTGTGACGTAACCGGGAGGATTTCCCGGGCTACAAACCAGGACGTTCTCGCCATCTATCTTGACAACGAAGAACTTGTGGCGCCCGCTGCTTCGACGGCAATCTGCAACGGCAGCGCCTTCATATTTGGCAACTTCACCGCCGAACGCGCACGCACGGTATCCATTCAGCTCCGGTCAGGTTCACTCCCGGTGAACCTTGAGTTGATCCAGGAACGCAACGTGGACGCATCGCTCGGTTCAGACTCGCTCAGGAAAAGCGTTATCGCCGGCCTCATCGGCCTGGGACTCGTCCTGGTCTTCATGGTGATGTACTACAAGATCCCGGGGCTCGTCGCCGCTCTGGCGTTGATCCTCTACGCAGTGGTCCTTCTGGCGTTGTTCAAATTAATGCCGGTCACGCTCACGCTCTCAGGAGTGGCGGCGTTGATCTTATCGATCGGTCTGGCGGTTGACGCCAACATCCTGATCGCCGAGCGCACCAAGGAAGAACTCCGTATGGGTCGTGGGCTACTGGCCTCGATCACAACCGGTTTCGACCGTGCGTGGCCGTCCATCAGAGACGGAAACATATCGACAATAATCACCTGTCTCGTCCTGTTCTGGTTCGGCGACCGACTCGGTACCAGCCTGATCCAGGGATTTGCTCTCACGCTTGGAATAGGTGTCGTCGTATCGATGTTCACAGCGTTCTTTGCCAGCCGTGTGATCATGCGATCCATCGCAGGCACGTCCCTCGGACGGCGTATCGATTCGTTCGTGCCTGTGGGTTCGATCGGCGTTGAACGAGCGATCGGCTCAGGGGAGTAGAACGATGATCGATTTCATTGGAAAACGAGTCTGGTTCGCTGGCCTGTCCGCCATCCTGGTGATCGCGTCGGTGTTGTTGCTGACGGTTGGTCCCGGCCTGAATGAAGGAATTGACTTCACGGGCGGAACTTCGACCACCCTTCAGATAAACGACGAAAACGTAAAGACGGACGATGTCCGTTCAATATTCGCCGAGGCCGGCTTTGGCGACGCCCTCATTCAGAGCACGGGCGAGGGCAGTTTCTTCATCAGGACGGAAGTCCAGAATGAAGTGGCTCAGAACGCAATTCTGGCGGCGCTGAACCGTGCCTACCCGGACCAGACTGCGAGCGAAATCCGTCCCGAAGTGACGACCGTTGGTAAGAGCGTGGCGGACGACACCGTCTCCAACTCGATCCAGGCGATCGTGGTGGCGTCGATCTTCATCATCCTGTTCCTGTTCTGGGCATTCCGGTCGGTCGCTGCGGCGTACCGCTACGGGCTGGCTGCCGTGATCGCCCTAGCACACGACGTCGTATTGACCCTGGGCTTGTTCGTCATTCTTGGCGAGGTGATCGGTGCAGAGGTGAACGCATCGTTCATCGTTGGAACGCTGACCGTGATCGGTTACTCCGTGAACGACACAATTGTGGTGTTTGATCGTATCCGTGAGAACGTTAGACTCGGCACAGGCCGATCGTTCAGGGCGGTCGTCAACCAGTCGCTCAATGAGTCGATAATGCGGTCACTCGGCACCAGTTTCACTACCGGGGTCGTGATCGTTGCCATGCTGCTGTTCGGTGGCGAGACGCTGCGTGACTTCTTGCTGGTTCTGCTCGCCGGTGTGGTGATCGGAACCTACAGCTCGATCTTCGTCGCTGCGCAGGTACTGGTTTTCTGGGAAGAACGCGGCCTCTTCGGACGCCGCCGCCCCGCCGAGGCGAACTAGTACTAGTTGTGGCTTTGGCGGCGATGGTTGTTGCCCGAAATCAAAGCCAGCAGCGTGATACGGGAAACCGTCATTCAGAAATCGCACACTGTCATCCTGAACTTGATTCAGGATCCGGTAGTGAGGCGCGTTCAGGTGCGTCGGTCCCTCAGTCATCCCGAGCGTAGCCGAGGGACCTTCACCGCGAGTCTCTGAGGCAAACCAGACTATTGGGGTCTGCACGTTCTGTCGCGTAGCAATCAACCTGGATGTTTACTAGCGGCGATTGAACCTCCCTCACCCTTGATGCGCGCAGGCCTCTCCCACCGGGAGAGGGGGTGCGTTGCCGCCGCAGAACTCTGTTCGTCCAAGGATCGTCGTTTGCGATTGAGAGACTCACACGTGACAAATCATCCTGAGCAGCTTGCGACGAAGGATCTCGCCGCTGGGAATCATCTGCACGCCGGGTGAGCATGAGCTCTACGGCCGGCGAGATCCTTCGCTCGGCTCAGGATGACTTGCAGTGGAGGAGTGGTATCGCATTCTCGAACACAAGCGGCCGTAGTCGATAGGATCCACCAATGGACCAACACACATTCCTATGTATTGACCGGCCACACACCTATGCCGCAGCGGCATAATGGCGGGACTTCGTGAATGACGACCACGACATACAAAACCTCGTACAGTGCTGACCTCGGCACAGTTCGGGCTCGGAGGGAACGAATATGCACATCGGCGCACACGTGTCCGCGGCAGGCGGGCTCCCGAAGGCAGTTGGCCGCGCAGTGGGCATAGGCGCTGAAGCGATGCAGATATTCGTCTCTTCCCCTCGTGCGTGGAGATTCAAGCCGCCGGAGGATGCGCTGGTCGAGAAGTTCAAAGAGGCGTCGGAAGAAGCCGGCATGGGTCCGACCGTTTTCCACGGCATCTACCTGTGCGCGCTGGGGTCCCAGGATGAGGCGCTTGTTGAACGCAGCATAGAATCGCTGACAAACCACCTTCAGACGGCCGAGCGCTGCGGCGCGCTGGGCGTCATCTTTCACCCGGCCAGCCATCGTGGTGTCGGGTTTGAGGCTGTCCTCGATCAGTTCGCGGAGGGCGTGAAGAAAGTCCTGGACGCCGCGCCCGGGCACGCCCTGCTGATGCTGGAAAACAGTGCCGGCGCAGGCGATCACATCGGCTCAAAATTCTCCGAGCTGGGAGCGATCATCAAGGCGGTCGGTAGCGAGAGACTTCACGTCTGCCTGGACACGCAGCATGCATGGGCAGCCGGGTACGAGTTGAACAACGCCGAGAAACTGGACGGGATGCTGGCGGAGTTCGACAAAGAGATTGGGCTGGACCGGCTCAGCGCCATCCACGCCAACGACTCGATGCGGCCGCTCGGATCTGCTGTGGACCGGCACGACAACATCGGCGAGGGCGAGATTGGCACCGACGGTTTCGAGTTGATGATGTCACGCCCGGCGTTCGCCAATGTTCCGATGTATCTGGAGGTCCCCGGGTTCGAAAAAGGCGGTCCGGACAAAAAGAACGTGAATCTGATGAAAAAAGCCCGGAAAACGGTCGGCGCCACGCGGTGAGTTTGTAGCGCCATAAATAAGAATGCGTGCGATATCTCAAGAGACGTTTGAAGCGCTTATAGCCGAGGCAATCGAAGGCCTGCCGGACGAGTTTCTGGATCGGCTGGATAACGTCGGCATAGTCGCAGCCGATTGGCCGACGGCGGAACAGCGCGCGTACCACCACCTCTCCCCGCGGGACACACTGCTGGGCTTATATGAGGGAGTGGCGTTGACCGATCGGGAAAGCTACGGCATGGTGCTCCCGGACAAGATCACCATATTCCAACGGCCGCTTGAAGGGATCGCTGAAAATGAGGAAGACCTGATCTATCAGGTTCAGATCACCGTGGTTCACGAGATAGCGCACCACTTTGGGATAGACGACGAACGGCTCCACGAACTTGGGTACTAGTAAAGACAGCGAGGATCAGTGACTCAGATATTCATCATGGTGTTTGACGGCCTGCAGCCGTCGCAAGTCATCCCGGAACTCATGCCCCGACTGTCCGCATTTGCGGACTCGGGTGTCCGTTTCCTGAAGCACCATCCAGTATTTCCTACGGTCACACGCATCAATGCGGCGAGCATGGTGACCGGCCGCTATCCCGGCGGCCACGGCCTCGCCGCCAACACAATGGTGATGCGTGAGTTGGACCCGGGCGAACAGTTCCCCGTTCTGGAACCCGGCTTGCGAAGACTGGCTGAGAAGAACGATGGGCGCGTCCTGCTGTCCCCACCTCTTGCGGAGATACTGACGCACTACGGGAAGCAATACGTCTCGGTGGGCGTCGGGACGTCGGGCAATGCGTTCGTGCACAACCCGCATCCTGATCACTCGAACGGTGCGACCATCCATCCCGAGTTCTGCCTCCCGGACGATCTGCATCCGGAGATCATCAAACGTTTCGGCGATTGGCCGGACGAGGCGTACCCAAACTCAGCCCGGGTGCAGCACGCGGGCCGGATCGTCACCGAGTATGTGATGCCAGAACGACAGCCCGACGTGACGCTCTTATGGTCGTCGGAGCCGGACAAGTCGCAGCACCGTGACGGTGTTAACTCCGATCTCAGCAAACAGGCACTGTTGATGGCCGATACGGAGTTCGGGCGAATCCTGGACTGGCTGGATGAACAGGGCCGACTTGAAGAGACCGACGTTATCGTCCTCTCGGACCACGGTTATTCGACCATCATGGAAGTGATCCCGGTAGAGGCGATGGTCCGCGATGCCGGATTCCCGGCGTCAGGAGACAACGGCGTGGTCGTTGCGCCCAACGGCGGCTCGGTGATCTTCTACACAAACCCGCCCGATCCGACTACGGCCGAACGGCTCGCCCGGTGGCTCATGATTCAGCCCTGGTGCGGTGCGCTTCTTTCGTCTGACGCGGCCGGAAATATCGCCGGAACGTTACCCATGGACCTGGCCGGGGGGGATGGCGAGCGGGCGCCGGATCTGGCGATGTCGTTCGTATGGAATCATGACGAAAACGAGCAGGGCGTTCCCGGCCACGCCTTTTCCGCCGGCGGCGCTCCGGGAGCGGGCCAGCACGGCTCGATGAGCCCGCATGAGTTGCGCAACACGATGATCGCGGGTGGTCCCAGTTTCAAATCACGGCTGCTGAACGAAATCCCGTCCGGGAACGTGGACCTCGCTCCGACGGTCCTTGAGTTGCTCGGATTGCCGGGGGCCGAGCACATGGACGGCCGCGCACTTACGGAGGCGCTTGCGGATGGGCCAGAACAGCACGAGGTTGAAGTGCGCGTGGAACACCACACGATGCGTCGTACCGTGTTCAAGACGGAGTATCACCAGATAGTGCGGACATCCCGGGTTGGAGATACACAGTACCTGGACGAGGGAGACGCGCGCCGGGATCCGATGCGCACTTAGAACGTTTGGAATCTGGCGAGGGGTTAACCTTGCGCCGGAATCGGGACATTTACATCATCGAGAGTTTGTCGGTAAAGAAAGAGGACAGGTAGTCGTGATCGAGATGCGAGACGCAATGCGGGCCGTGAAGAGCGAAGACCCCGAGGCCATCGTGCTCCTGGCTGAAACGTCGATCATGGCGTTCGCGGACGTGTCCGAGCCGGACGATCTTTACCTGCCGGTTGGCTCGATGAGCAAAGCGTCATCTGTCGGTCTTGGCGTGGCACTCGCGCAGCCAGAGAAAAACGTCGTCATTTTTGACGGCGATGGCTCGATACTCATGAACCTGGGTTCGCTGGTAACCGTCGGCAAACAGGCGCCGAAGAACCTGGTGCACATTCTGCTGGCAAACGATGTTTACGCACTTACAGGTGGGCAGCCGATTCCAAGTGAAGAACGCGGCGATCTTCCGGGAATGGCGAAGGCCGCTGGATACGCATCGGTGGTCCAGTTCGACAACGTCGAAGAGTTCGCCAGTGAGCTACCGGCAATCTTGAACGAAGACGGCCCAACCTTTGTGGTGCTGGACACAGTCACGCAAGTCACCAACGCCGCCGATTGGAAGACATACCCGCGTCCGCCAAAGGGCTGGAAGGTTCAGGCGCCAGCGATGCGAGAGGCGCTTACCGGGGAGTAGGGAATACGCCCGATGGCGGGGCGTCGCCTGACCTTGCGGTGTGCTTTCTGACGCATATGGGAATCAGCGAGCACCCTATCCTGTCATCCTGAGCCCCAGGCGAAGGATCTCCTGACCAGCATTCCACCACACTGGAATCCGTGCGGTGGTTCTTACAACGCTCGCGATGCAGTCGTAACGTCCTTCCGCCGCAAGCAGGCCGCGTCGTGAGTGCGTGGTGCTCAACGAAAATAAACGCGAAGGAGTTCAAGCCGGGAGATCCTTCGCCTCGGGCTCAGGATGACAGTACGTGCGTATCTGCAGGCACATGGTCGTATGGTAAGAGTCCCGTGGGCGGAGCAAGCCCCCGCCCCTACGATGCGGGCGACATTCGTTCCCGCCCGTCGATGTCCGAAATTATGGCCGGACGCGGCCAATCCGCCCTACAACGGCTGCCAGTAGCGTCGGTTTTCGATCTCCACCACGTGGCCGATGTTTGAGTCCACGACGAGGTGGCTTGATGCCACGGTCAGGTTCCCGGAGACGATTCGCTCGATCATCGCCTTGCGGGTCGCTACGGCCGTTGGTTTGTCCATGTCGGCGCCGGCGCACCATTCAGGGTCTGTGTACTGGGTACGCGAATGAATCACGTCGCCCGTGACGATCCCTTTTTCGCCGTCCGACTCGATCAAAAACGACTGATGGCCGGGTGTATGGCCCGGCGTCGCGAGCGCCCTGATCCCGGGCGCGACATCGTCGCCGTCCGAGGTTAGTTCGAGCAGTCCAAGACCTTCTAACGGTTGCGCCTGTGCTGGAATATGTGGCGCGTTCTCAAGTACACCTTCGCTTGTCCAGTGCTCGTAGTCACGGGCCGAAAAGTAGTACCGGGCGTTCGGGAAGGTAGGGTCTCCGTTTGTCATGTTCCAGCCGACGTGATCTGGATGCAGATGCGTGTTGAGTACTGCCGTGACCTGACTCGGCTGGATTCCGGCTTCCTTGAGATTGTGCATCAGCCGGCCCTCGCCGCCGCCGAACATATCCGGCACGGACGGGCCTATACCGGTATCCACTAGCACAACGAAGTCGTCCGAGATGAGTGCAAAAACGCCGAAGGAGACGCGGAATTTGCCGTTCTCGTCCAGCGCATGGTGGGCGCGGTGCGGCTCCCATGCATCCATCTGCACGTCCGGGAAGAACACCTGCGGGTCAAAGGGCGGGGGCGCGTAATCCTCAATGTTCAGGATCTCAACGCGACCGATTCTTGCCGATCTCGCCATGCTCTCCTTCCTCTATTTGGCTTTCTGGCCTTAATTTGAGCTGGACGTAGTCCATAAACTACTCCGCTTTTGAAATTACCTTGAAATTTATCTGGGAATCAGTCCGCCAGCACCTGCCAGTATCTACGGCCCTCGATCTCCACAATATGACCGATGTTCCCGTCGTATCGGAGGTGTCCGGCGGCCACCGTGAGTTTGTCGGTGATGGCCTTTTCGATAAGCATCTGCCGTGATGCGATCGCCGCTGCTTTGTCAAGGTCTGCCCGGAACGACCACCCGGGTTCCTGAAGCTGGGCTGGTGTATGCAAAACGTCGCCCGTGATCACCGCTGCCTCGTCGCCCGACTCGATCAGAATGGACTGATGACCGGGTGTGTGTCCCGGCGTGCCCAAGGTGCGTACGCCGATGAATATCTCCTGATCGTCCTCGACCAGGTCCAGAACGTCGAGGTCTTCGAGTGGCACGGCGTTTTTCCGCACGTGCGGAGCAAGATCGTCCTGGCTCGTCCAGTGCTCCCAATCAACGCGCGACACGGTGTACCGGGCACGTGAGAAGGTTGGCTTGCCGTCCACGATGTTCCAGCCAACATGATCCGGGTGGATGTGTGTGTTGATCACGCCGTCAACGTCCGACGGCTGCACCCCGACCGCCGCCAGGTTCTCGAGAAGCTTCCCTTCGACACCGTCCATCGCCGAATGCGGGCCCGGACCAAGACCGGTGTCCACGATCGCCGTGAAGTTGTCAGATCGCAGCACAAACACGCCGTAGTTGCGCGGGTACATGCCTTCTTCGTTTAGCGACGATTCCTGGTATGGCTCCCACGCCTCTATCGGGACTTCCGGGAAAGGCTCGGTAGGTGGCGCAGGCGGCGGCACGAAGTCGCAGATAGCGATGATTTCGATGCGGCCGATCTTTGTCCGTAGCGCCATTCTTTCTCCTAATCCTGGCTAAACCCGTAATCGCCTGAGCTTAATTCCAAAAATCGTTATGCAGGCATCAGGGCGTAATTTCGACGCCCCCGGGTGTCAGCGAAATCCGCCGCTCGCCAAGCTGCAAAGACACGTCACCGAGCCTCTCCAATTCGGCGACCACCTGTTCCATGCGTTCGTCCAGCGGGCCACTTTCGTTGCCCGGCCGTCGGGCTGCGTCACCACGCGGGGGCACGTTGCCCCAGAGAGTGCGGATCGGGCTCGACTTGATGTAGGTCGATAGCCCGTCCATGAAGCCCGTAAACGCTGATTCCGAGACGGGGTGCGGCGCGTGATCGGCGGACAGCTCCGCAAATATGAACTCGATCACCATGCCGTCGGAGGACGTGTCGATTATCTGAAACACAAGCTGGGGCGCCGGAGAAGATGCAAACGCCGCTGCTCCATCGGGCGAACTCTGCGCCGCTTCTCGCACCGCCGCCTGGGTGGTTCGCAACAAAGAGTGGAACGCCGAGACGGATTGCGTTGCCGAGGGCAGCCCAAGAATCAGGGCATCTTTTCTGCCGGGTTTTTCGGAAGTCATCGCAACATCCGTTCGTCGCCGAGACGACGCGTGATCTGCTGACGATCAAGATGCTCAAGCAGTGCGAGCGTATACTTCCGGCTGGTGCCAAACATCTCACGCACGTCGGTGATGGTGATCTGGCCGCTCTCGGCTGCCTGCTTGCGAACGCCGTCCAGCATCTCGTCGTAGGCCGACTTCAGAAATACGACGTCTTCAGAGGCGCGCACCACCTCACCCTGCTCGGCAAGTGCCGCGATCAGCTCCGGGTCTATCGGCCGGTCGGTCGGAGGCGAGTATGGGTTCTCGGCGAGCTGCTTCAGATAATCATCTGCGATCTGCTTCTGGGCATCGTCCAACTCCAGCGTGTGACCGGGGATTCGGACCGTGGATCCGTCGTCGCCGATCGCCGAGTCTGTGACGAGTTTCTCGATCACCAGATTGAACACCGCCGCCCGCATTTTGAGCCGGCTTCGCAGCTCTTCCCGGGGCATGCCCTGTCGCAACGGAAACGATGCGTGATATCCACTGACGGCGCTCGTGGAGGTTGCAGCAACCTGTGCCCAACCGCTGGATGAGTAGAACACCTGATTCTGTCCATCCCCAAGCGGCACGGCGAGGCCGTCATCCACAAGCTCTTTGAGCTGCTCGCCGATAGCTTCATCCGCCAGATTTGCTGCCGTGGCGAGCGCCTTCGCAGTTGCGGGCTCGACAGATACTAGAGCGCTGTGCAGGACATCGGCTTCCGACCCCTGGCGCAGCGTCTCAAGCCGATCAAGCGTCGGTTGATGCTTCCGTCGGTGCCTCTGTGCCTGCGCCTCAACCACAACGCCTCCTCCGAGCGTGTAGTTGGAGTCGCGGATAACGAACGGATCGTCCTTCACCACGGGCATCGGGTCCTGCAGCTTGATCTGCGCCCAGCTCGTATCGCCCGGCGACATCTCATCGACCGCCAGAAGCCGTATGCGGGCCGGCGTCTCCGCCGCACCCGCGTGGAAAGTTACGGTGGCGTTGTGCTTGATCGACCGGGGCGCGTCGGGGATCAATCTGAGTGAGACATCGATGGCGTCTCCGGCGGACAGCCAGCTAGGCGTCGTCAATACGTCGCCGCGGGACACCTCGTCGTGCGACACGCCGCCCAGGTTGACGGCGACACGGGTGCCGGGGAAGGCGACTTCTTCTGCTGTCTGATGCGTCTGGAGGCCACGAATTCTGGCCTTCAGGCCTTCCGGCAAAAGCTCCACTTCCTGTCCGACACGGAGCGTTCCATCGACCAGCGTCCCGGTCACTACGGTGCCGAAACCTGAAATGGTGAACGATCGATCAACAGGCAGGCGGGCCCGACCCAGATCACGTTTGTCCGGCATCTCGTCCAGCGCTGCACCTATCGTCTTGAGCAGCTCTTCCAGCCCGTCGCCGGTGATAGCGGACACCGGAAGAACGGGTGAACCTTCAAGCGAGGTGCCGACCAGCGTTTCTTCGATATCCAGCGTCACCAGTTCGGCCCAGTCCGTCTCTACAAGGTCGCTCTTGGTAAGTGCCACGATGCCACGCTCAATTCCCAGCAGATCGAGGATCGCAAGGTGCTCACGGGTCTGGGGCATGACGCCCTCGTCTGCGGCGACGATCAAAAGCGCCAGATCGACGCCGCCCGCGCCCATCAACATCGTTTTAATGAAACGCTCGTGGCCTGGCACATCGACGACGCTGACCTCACGGCCGCCCGGCAGCGTCACCCAGGCGAACCCGAGTTCGATGGTCATCCCACGCGCCTTTTCCTCACGCAGACGGTCGGGATCGATCCCGGTCAGGGCTTCGATCAGCGTCGACTTGCCGTGGTCGACGTGGCCTGCGGTACCGATCACGAACATAGGCCGGAAGGTATCCCCAGAGCTTCAAATGGATATCAGAGACGGGCGATTCGGCGCGTGCGATCTCACGCGGGCGCCGGTCCGCGGGCACACGAAATCAAGAGAAACCGAAGATAACACAGGAGTCGGGGGAATCTGGACCGTAGCTTCCCCGGAGCGGACGTACAATCCACAGGCTCCAATCCATCATTAGAACCAACAGGAAGGCAATCCCGCTTGGCATTCACTCACATATTCGCCGGAGATCCCCTCGACCGAGCAGACGCAGAGCGTCGGGATGACCAGTGGGTAGCTGAACGCCTCGCAAATTCAAGCTCCCGGATTCTTCCGTTCTGGCGGCTAAATCCACTTGCGACCACGGGAGACGAGCCGAAGCTGGCATGGCAGGACAAAGGCATCATGGCGCACGCGGCTGAGAACGCCGTACCGGTTCTCCTTGGGATCAAGGACGATATGGCTCACTTCGCCATCGACGTAACCGGTGGAGCGAAGGTCGCGACGGACATGGACGGCGGGGGCGAAGAGAATCCGGCCGAGTTGCTCGGACTGCCGGACGGTATGATGTTCCAGGACGCCCGCGGCGTGGCGACCGAGGTATCTGGAGAAGAGTCGGGAACGATGGCGCATGCCCGGGCCGTTATCGGCTGGCATCAACGTCACGGGTTTTGCCCCAACTGCGGGGAGGCCACCCACCCCACAAAGGGCGGCAAGGAACGGATCTGCGACGC
>Ga0115002_10001109_pt1 | contig 37418 bp, 30 predicted proteins | sample ArcticOcean_MG_C_8_FD_89576 | JGI IMG/M metagenome (GOLD analysis project Ga0115002, IMG submission 89576) | Marine microbial communities from western Arctic Ocean - ArcticOcean_MG_CB11_86 | ecosystem: Environmental > Aquatic > Marine > Oceanic | place: Arctic Ocean: Canada Basin | collected... | reverse complement strand
GTATTTGAGGACTGCAAGAAAACCAAGCGATAATCTCACTAGCCGTTAATAATAACCCGCGGATTAAAAACGACTGTACTAAAGCGCGGATAAGGGGGACCAAGTTCGGAAAATAAGAACTGAAAAGAGTTCAGATTAGGAGGGCAAGGCACAACTGCCATGCAGTTGGCAAAGTGGTTCTTGGTTTCTGGGATAGTCCATGAGGATTGGATTCTGGTAATGGATTATAAAAGATGAGGTCTCGGCCTAATTTTAAATTGCCTTGGGGGTGCTTATCTATTCTGTAGAAATTCTGCTTCTCGTTTTGTTTCTTGCATGGATGCCCACTGGATCAACTACCTTACCCTAATTGGATTTGCAGTTTTCGCGCTGATTATTGCGTGTACTCCTCTTCTTATCGCGAAGGTTTTGAGTCCACATAAGCCGAGTGACTTGAAACAAGCGACCTACGAATGTGGTCTGGAAGCGACCGGAGATGTGTGGGGGAAGTTCAAAATGCAGTATTACCTCTACGCGCTGGTATTTGTCATTTTCGATATCGAGGCGGTTTTTATTTATCCCTGGGCCACCGCGTTTACCAGCATTGGCTTTGGCGGATTTATGGCCATGAGCGTTTTTATCTTAATCATGGCCGAGAGCCTGGTGTATCTCTGGGTGAAAGGGTTTCTTGAATGGAAATAATTCAAAATGTTAAGATGTGCGAGGAGCTGCGTTGCAGCCCGGATCCCGTTTGGTCACGTAAGGGTCTACGCTCCCGCACTTGTTTCCAGACTGCGCCTTGCTCTTCATCACATCTTAACATTTTGAAAGATTCTAAAGCATCTGGGGAGATTTCTATGCCCGGAATGCTCAGAGGCTACTCGATGAAATCGGGGCATAAAGCCCCTCCTACAGTTTAAAAAAATAAATGAGCTCAACCGAAGAAGAAGTAGATTTATCCCCAGAAGCCACCGCTAAGGCGGGTGTAATTTTGTCGTCGCTGGATTGGATCTACAACTGGAGCCGGAGCAATTCGGTATGGCCGTTGCAGTTTGGCCTGGCCTGTTGCGCGATTGAGATGATTGGTACCGCTGGTTCGCGTCACGATATTTCTCGATTTGGAGCCGAGGTCTTTCGTCCGTCTCCAAGACAGTCCGATCTCATGCTCGTTTCAGGAACGGTTACCAAAAAAATGGCCCCCCAAGTCGTCCGCATCTATAATCAGATGCCCGAGCCGAAGTATGTGATCGCGATGGGAGCCTGTGCCATATCCGGCGGCCCGTTCAAACAGGGCTATAATGTTTTAAAAGGAATCGATCGCTACATTCCCGTGGATGTCTACCTGCCAGGTTGCCCACCACGCCCGGAAGCACTGCTCCATTCCCTGATGACCCTCCAAGAAAAAATCAAAAAGGAAAAATCCCTGGGGAAAAACATCACCAACCCAGCTTACGCAAAAGGCACGCGCATTTATCCGGTTCCTGTATTGGCCAGTAACGATTTGGTACCTCCCTATAATCCCGAAGTATGGACGCCTCCCGAACGAAATCCCAATGTGGAGGATGGCTGCGAATGATGGAGTTTAAAGGGAAGGTAGAGCGGTTTAGCCGAAACCGCCGCAGGGCAACCATAGAGTTTACATCGTCGTTGTATGGTCACGGACCGCTCGGCGATCGGTCCCTACCCTTTTCTGAAAACCCGAGTGTGGAGGATGGCTGCGAATAATGGAGCTCAATCACGAAGCCATACTTCAGCATTTTCCGGACATTGTCTGGGAGGAAGCCACCAAGAGCTTAATCGTATCTCCAGATCAGATAGTGGAGGTCGTTACTTGGCTCAAAGAGCATAAGATGTTTCGCCTGGATTACCTGAGCTGTGTATCCGGGGTCGATTACATGGAAAGCGAGCTAAAGACCAAAGCTCGAAATGCGGAAGGGAAGATGGAGGTGATTATCACCAAAATCCCTGACAAGATGGAGGTCGTTTACCACTTCTACTCGATGGAGAAAAAGAACGGGCCACTCGTAATCAAGCAGCGCGTCCTGACCCGGGAGAACCCCGTAGTTACTTCATTGACTCCGCTATATAGAGGAGCCGAATTGATGGAGCGCGAAGTCTACGACCTCTATGGCATTCATTTCACAGGTCATCCGGACCTCCGCCGCATCCTCATGTGGGACGAATTTGAGCATTACCCGATGCGGAAGGATTATGTGCCACCCAACGATTACGATTGGGAGCCTACCCCACATTTTGATGTGATTGAGAAGGCCAATGAGAGAATGACCGAGAAGGAAGGGCAGCCACAGTCATGAACCTGACCGAACCCATGCCAGCCCGTGGCTTCAACCTCAGTAAGGACGATCTCGGTTCCGATATTCTAGAGATCGCCATGGGGCCGCATCATCCGTCCACCCACGGTGTATTTCGGATGGACCTGAAGCTCGACGGAGAAACCGTGGTCGAACTGAAACCCATTTTTGGTTACCTGCACCGCAATCACGAAAAGCTGGCCGAGGACATGACCTACCCGATGTCCATGCCATTTACCGATCGACTGGATTATCTGTGCGGCATGACCAACAACTGGGCCTACGCCCTGAGCTGTGAGCAGTTTCTAGATATCGAAGTTCCAGAACGGGCCGAATACATACGAGTCATCTGCGCCGAGCTTACACGTCTGGTCAATCACTGCTTGCTTGTCGGTTTCTTTATCAATGACTTGGGCGCACTGGGAACTCCCCTACTCTATGCATTGCGAGAACGGGAAAAAATCCTCGATCTGTTTGAGAACTTGAGTGGCGCACGCATGATGGTGAACTACATGCGCTTTGGTGGGGTCCGCTGTGACCTGCCCGATGGTTGGCTGGAAGAGTGCAAACGCATCGTAGACATTTTTCCGACGTTTCTCGATGAGTATGAAACCTTACTCGTCGAAAACGAAATCGTAATCACCCGCGCACAAAACGTGGGCGTACTGACCGCCGAAGAAGCGACCAATTTTAGTATCACCGGACCGATGCTTCGCGCAAGTGGCGTCAACTACGACATCCGCAAGGTCGACAAGTATGGAATCTACGACCGCTTTGACTTTAAGGTGCCTATTGGAGCGCATGGCGATTGCTATGACCGATTCATGGTTCGCATGCTGGAAATGCGCGAAAGCATAAAAATTCTCAAGCAAGCGATCAAAGACATTCCTGAAGGAGAGATCATCGCGGCAGACGCTCCAAATATTTATAAACCTGCCATCGGAGAAACCTACGGCCGGATCGAATCGCCCAAAGGTGAGCTTGGCTTTTACCTCGTCGCCGACGGGACCACAAAGCCTTACCGTTTTAAAGTACGCCCACCCTCTTTTGTAAACCTGACCGCCCTGCGCCACATGTGCATCGGTCACAAAGTTGCCGACGCTGTCATTATTCTCGGCAGCATCGATATCGTACTTGGAGAGGTCGACCGCTAGTATGAGACAAGACCATACATTATGTTTGATAGGGCTGTCTCGCCGAGACCGCCGTTGTGTGCCGGGAAATCTATTTTCCTTTCATAGATACTCAATGGACCACTCATCGATCGGTCCCAACCCACAACTCGATCAGGATAATGATCAAGATCACGACAACGATTTAGTATCTGAGCTATGAGTCTATTTGCAAAAGGCATCATCCAGGGGATGGGCGTAACGGCCAAAAACTTTTTCCAAAGCTACTATAAAAAGGATCGACTTCCGACCGTAGAATATCCGGAAGAGAAATCTACGGTAACGCAGTTTTCCAGAAACATACCTTTCCTGGTCTTCGATGGTGACGACGCAATCGATGGGATGCGCTGCACCGCCTGCACCCTGTGTGAAAAAGCCTGCCCACCTGCGTGTATTTACATCATTAAGGACAAGGACGAAAACGGGAAACCGATTAAGCGCCCTGCCGTTTTCGATATTGATTCTTCCGTCTGCATGAGCTGCCAGCTTTGCGTCGAAGCCTGCCCGTTTGAAGCCATCCGCATGGATAGCGAATTCGAACTCTCCACCGAAAACCGCTTCGAAGGGCTGCTGATAAATCGCGAAGAGCTCCTCAAATCGAACGAATACTATCACGAGATTCACCCTACCGAAGCCCAGGTAACCGACGACCGCATGGCCGCCAAAATTGCCGAAGCCGAAGCAAAGAAAAAGGCGCGTGAAGAAAAATCCCGCCTAGCCGCAGAAGCAAAAAAGGTCGCAGCGGAGAAGAAAGACGCCGAAGCCGCCGCCGCCCCTGCAGAAGCTCCGACTCCCGAGTCAAGCGAAGCACCTACAGCAGAACAACCGACCGCTCCCTCTGAAGCACCCGAGGCACCAACACCTCCCGCAGCCACTGAAACACCCGAGGCCCCAGCAACAGAAACAGCTGCACCTAAAGAAACACCCAAACCAGTAGCAGAAGAACCTCCCCCCGTCACAGAAACACCAGACCCAGTCGCAGAAGTACCCGAAGCTAAAAAGCCGGAAGCAACAGCAGAGGTAGAACCTAAAGAAGACAAACCTCCAGTGGAACCGGAGAAACAGGCATGACTTTAAGAAACACAGATTCAATAAAGGTAGGGCGCTCTGGCCCAAAGCGCCAAGGATCACCTTCGAAAACTTTCGCGTTTGAAACCATACAACGACGGACCGCTCGGCGATCGGTCCCTACCAACGCACCAAGAACTAAGAAACTAAGTACCACAGAATCTCAGTATCTCATAAACTAAGTACCTCAGCATCTCAGAAACTCACCAACTCTCCGTGAACAACTTTTTCGACCACAAAATCCTAGAGCTCGGCCAATGGCTGGAGGCTCTGTTCAACGATGTCCCGTCGTTGAAGATTGTGGTCCATATTGTCTTAAGCACGCTCCCGCTGATGTTGGCATTCATGGGTGCGTTCGCCTTTTCAACCTGGTTGGAACGTAAAGGGCTGGCCCGTATCCAGAATCGCCCGGGTCCGAACCGCGTGGGTATTTTTGGCTTACTTCAACCCCTGGCCGACGGGATTAAAATGCTGATGAAGGAAGATATTGTTCCTAATCAGTCGGACAAACTCTTTCATTTGATGGCACCAGTGTTATTAATGGTGCCCGCGATGATTGGAATTGGGTTTCTACCGATCGGAGATGGACTCAGTGCTCTGCCGCTGGATTCGGCCATACTGTTTTTCTTTGCCATAGGATCGATGAACACCATCGCCGTCTTCATGGCGGGTTGGTCGTCGCGCAATAAATACTCTCTCCTGGGAGGCATGCGCGCGGTTGCTCAAATGATTAGCTATGAGATACCGCTGGTACTTTCGGCTGTGACGGTGATCATGATTGCTGGTTCTCTCAATGGTCAGGAGATCGTCTCTTCTCAACAGATCCCTAGTTGGATCGGTAGTGGAAATATTATCAAAGAATTCTTCGGGCAGATTCTGGGCTGGCACATTTTCAAACCCTGGGGATTCGCCGGATTCATCTTTTTCTTTATCGCTGCTTTGGCGGAAGCCAATCGTTCGCCCTTCGATTTGCCAGAGGCGGATTCTGAAATTATTGCCGGTCACTTGACCGAATATAGCGGCTTCAAATACGCCATTTTTTTTATTGCGGAATACATCAGCGCTTTCGCGATTGCTGGTATCGCGGTAACACTGTTCCTCGGTGGCTGGAGCGGTCCACTTCTTTCAGGAATACCGTGGTTTATCATTAAGCTCTTCAGCTTGTTCGCCGTGATGATTTGGATACGTGGCACCTTGCCTCGCCTGCGCGTGGATCAGCTTATGGGCTATGCCTGGAAATTCTTAATGCCACTTGCGATCCTCAACATCTTCGTGGCGGGGCTTTATTATTTCGCAGAACAACAATGGGGAACCATGATCGCCTTGATTGGTGGCTGGATCTTTGGATTTGGAGCGCTTCAACTCGCTGCCAAAGGACTGAGTCGCCTCAACAAATCTCCACTCCTGAAAGGTAAGCGCGTTTACCAATTTGCAGAATGAGCATCGCATTTTTCATACTGGCAACAATTGCGATCCTGGGCGGAGTCCTGGCGATCACCTTGCGCAATGTGATTCATGCTGTCTTCTCTGTGCTCCTGTTTTTCTCAGCGATCGCTGGACTCTTTCTTTTGCTCCTGGCCGAATTCATCGCGGCGGTTCAGATACTCGTTTACATTGGTTCGGTGGGGATTCTGATGCTCTTTGCCATCATGCTCACCACCAAAGTGATGGGCGATACCACCAAGACTGTCCACTCCCGCGGCTGGATCTGGAGTGCCATTTCCGTAACCGCTCTACTGCTGGGCGTACTCGTACCTTTTATTTCAACACCCCAACCAGAAGCCGTTTCTATACTGAGTAACTTCGATCCGTCGGTGAAGCAACTCGGCCTTGTTTTGATGGACCCGTACTTCGCATCGGTCGGAGTGATCGCTTTGCTGCTAACTGCGGGCCTTATCGGCGCTGTGGTTGCTGCAAGCAGTGCTAGCGAGGCAACTGAATAATGATGAATAGCTTTCTACACATCATTCAAAAGGTAGGGCGTTCTGGCCCAGAGCGCCGTGGCCCTAAAACGGACCGCTCGGCGATCGGTCCCTACCACACCATTTCTTAATGGAGCTCACTCTAAACCATTTCCTGGTTCTCTCCGCCATCCTGTTCTCTATTGGACTGGTTGGAGCGCTGACGCGCCGGAACATCATCATTATGTTGATCTGCCTGGAAATCATGTTGAATGCGGGAAACCTCAACCTGATCGCATTCTGGTACTATAGCCCCAATCCGGAACTGATGCATGGGCCACTCTTTACAATGTTCACGATTGCGATTGCAGCTACAGAAGCCGCCTTGGGCCTGGCCTTGGTTCTCGCAATATTCCGCCACTATAAAACCGTCGACCTGGAGCAAATCCAGGGCCTGAAAGAATGAACCTGCTAGACTTTTCTCATTCCGTTGGCTGGCTGTTGTGGATTCCTATTTGTCCACTGATAGCTGGCGTTATCCTGGCCTTCTTTAACCCCACGGGTAAGTTTTCGGCCATCGTAGCCATAGCCGCCCTGGCGGTATCGTTAGGATTTTCACTCAAAGCCTTCGCAGGCACCTGGGGTTATGAAACGCATACCCTAACACATAATTTTACTTGGATTCAAATTGCCGGGGTGAACCTCGAATTTGGTGTTGTGCTGAACGCACTCACCGGATCCATGGTGGCCATGGTCTGTTTCATTGGCCTACTGATCTTTATCTATTCGGCCAGCTACATGAGCCATGATGCGCGCATGGGCCGCTTCTTTTGTTACCTGTCCATTTTCATGGTGGGTATGCTAGGGCTAGTCGTATCCAACAGTCTGCTACTTCTCTTCATATTCTGGGAGATTGTGGGACTAGCGTCCTACTTACTCATTGGATTCTGGTTCCATAAACCTTCCGCGGCGGCCGCAGCCAAGAAAGCATTTATTACCACCCGCATCGGTGACCTGGGATTCTTGATTGGATTACTGTGGGCATTCAAAGCGACTGGCACCTTTCTTTTCTTTGATGGCGGGAGTGGACTCCTGGAAAGTTCACAAATCGTAGCGCTCGTTGCATCTGAAAACGTATTGTGGGGATTAAACGGAGCAGGAGCCATTGCCTTGTTCCTCTTCATTGGAGCGGTTGGTAAATCAGGTCAGTTACCACTCCATGTATGGTTGCCTGATGCGATGGAAGGCCCCACTCCTGTATCCGCACTGATCCACGCGGCGACGATGGTTGCGGCTGGTGTATTTCTGGTCGCTCGCGCCTTTCCACTTTTCCTTGCAGATGAAGCGATGCTACATGTCGTTTCCTGGGTAGGCGCATTTACCGCGTTGTTCGCGGCCCTTGTTGCCATCGCCCAATACGACATCAAACGCATCCTCGCCTACTCGACGGTAAGCCAGCTCGGATTAATGATGGTTGGTCTGGGTGCTGGAGGTCTGGCGCTCGGAGAAGGTGGCGTATCGATCGGAATGTTTCACTTGCTCACTCACGCATTTTTCAAAGCCCTACTTTTCCTTGGCGCTGGTTCGATTATCCATGGTTGTGGCGAGGAACAGGACATCCGCTTGATGGGCGGAGTCTTTAGCAAGATGAAGGTATCGAGCTTGGCCTACCTTGCCGGCACGATCGCGCTTTGTGCATTTCCATTCACCAGTGGATTTTTTAGTAAGGATCAGATTTTACTAAGTGCGTGGACTTCGAATAGCGTCGTGTTCTGGATTAGCGCATTTGCGTCCTTGCTCACCGCCTTCTACATGACTCGGCAATGTTGCTATGTTTTCCTGGGGAAGTATCGCGGTGAAGGTCATGTGCACGAGAGTCCGGCATTGATGACCGTTCCATTGGTGATACTTGCCGTCTTTGCTCTCATCATGGGAGTCATCAGCGAAAAAAAATACCACGTGCTCCATTACTTGTCTGGCACCGATTTCCATCAGCATGAAACCACCGTGGTAATCATTAGCGTGATTATCGCAATCGGTGGAATTGCTCTGGGCCTCATCGTTTATGCAAAAGCGAAAATGGGTATAGACGTCGTAGACCCTGTGAAGCGGGCCTTGGGTACCCCATTTACTTTACTGGAAAAACGCTTGCTCGCAGATGAACTTTACGAAGCCACCGTATTCAAACTTTGGAATGCACTGGCAATTAACCTTACGGCGTTTGAATCGATCCTGAATACTTTGGTCGATGCCCTGACAGCTGTGGTGGTGAGCATCGGAAACTTTTTCTCTAACACGGTTGATAGAAAGTTGATCGACAAGGTCACCTTCGATGGTACCTGCACCCGCATCTACAAGAGCAGCAGGATTAACGCATTTATTCAAAACGGATTCCTTCAAGGCTATCTCAGAATTCTCACCGCGGGTGCCGTTGTAATCGGTGTTCTATTCCTGGTTTTTGCGCGATGAGAGGACGTATCTAAATGATTAGCATTATCACATTTTTCCCGTTACTGGCAGCCCTCGCGATTGCCCTAACACCGGGTAATAATAAGGGCTTCATCAAGTTTATTGCTTTATTGGGTGCGTTGGCCTCCTCCGTTCTTGCACTTTCATTGGCGTTTCAATTTGTGCCGGGAGATGGACTTCAATTTGTGCAAAAGTACGCGTGGATACCCTCGATCGGCGTGGATTACTTTGTCGGTATTGACGGTTTGAATATGCTGCTGGTTATTCTGGTGGCCATCCTCTCGCCCATTTTCGTACTCGCCTCCTGGAAGATTGATGAAAAGGCCAAGACGTATTTCAGCCTGCTCTCTATTCAAACCACCGCTCTTTATGGTGCCTTCACCGCACTCAACTTCTTTCACTGGTTTATCTTTTGGGAAGCAGCCTTGGTCCCTGCATTTTTTCTTATCAAACTGTATGGCGGCGATGGACGTCATAAAGCGGCGATTAACTTCTTTGTGTTCACCGTGCTCGGGTCAGTGGCAATGCTGCTGGGTGTAGTCTTCCTCTATCTCAAAACGGGCACCTTTGATTTTATCGAACTGCGTCACCTTGCCAGCCAAGGTTTAATCCAGGTCAAACTGGGAGGACTTTATCCGGCAATCTTTTTTGCGGTTGCGCTTGGGCTCTGGGTGAAGGTTCCGCTCTTCCCGCTTCATATGTGGCAGGCACCTGCATATGCTGAGGCACCCGTTCCCATAAGTATGATTCTTACCGGGATTATGTCGAAGATGGGAGTGTATGGTTTCCTCCGTCTGGTAGTTCCCGTTTTCCCAGAAGCGATTCGAGAATTTTCCGAGCTGTTGCTCACCCTGGCTTTGGTAACGATTATCTGGGGCGCATTTCTTGCCTTGCGCCATACGGACATCAAGCGGGTCCTTGCCTACTCATCCTTAAACCACGTTGCCTATTGCATGTTTGGACTATTTGCGGTTGGTGCGGCCGTGGGACCCGATAAGATAAACGCCCCGGCCATAGCGATGCAGGGCGTCATCCTACAAATGTTTGCTCACGGAATTGGAGCTGCCGGTCTTTTCTATCTGGCAGGCAAATTGGAAGACGTAAGTGGAACACGCGACATTCGAGAATTTGGCGGACTGGGTGCAGTGATGCCGCGATACGCATTTGTATTTTGCTTTCTGGTATTTTCGTCTTTGGGACTTCCGTTTTTGGCTGGGTTTGCCGCAGAGATTCTCATCTTCTCGGGAGCGTTTGCCCTGGCACCTTTTCATACCGTATGTGCGCTGCTCGCACTTTTGGCGACCGCCGTTTTTCTTCTCACGATTATCCAACGGATATTTACCGGAACGGCGGACGACGCCAAACGCACTCTGCCCGACATTTCCTACCGGGACGTTTTGTATATCTCACCCTTGCTGGTGCTAACTGTCTGGGTCGGAGTATCCCCGTCCACTTGGTTGGCTTTCAGCGATCCGTTCATTCAAACGCTAAGCTCGTTTTTCACGCCCTAAATGGTTGCACTACTCACAGTCATTTTAAGTTTTCTAGGCGCCGCCGTTATCGGATTCATTCCGAGTAAAAATATTCGCCTGATCCGCTCACTGGCTCTCTTCATAGCCCTGGGGACCTTTGCGGCTGCGATGGAATGCTATTTTCAGTATCTCGATCGGTCCGGTGAAATATTCCAACAAATGGTCGACCTCACCTGGATTCCCGCGATCGGGGCCACGTTCAAGATCGGCGTCGATGGGCTCAGTATCAGCCTAATCGTTTTGACCGGAATCATTGCGGTATGCGGTGTATTGTTTTCCTGGACCCTGGAGGATCGGGCGAATCAGTTTTTCGCTTATTACTTCGCTCTTATTGGCGGAGTATTCGGAGTTTTCCTCTCGCTTGATTTGTTCCTGCTCTTTGTCTTCTACGAAATCGCGATTGTCCCCAAGTATTTTATAATCGCCATCTGGGGTAGCGGTGAAAAGGCCTACGCGGCCATGAAGTTAGTTCTATTTTCATTCGTAGGTTCCGCGGTCGCCTTGCTCGGCATCATCGCACTTTATTTCGGGTCTGGATTAGAGACTTTCGATCTTATCCGACTCATGGCCGAAGGAGAATTTTCCTCCCAATTCCAGTTGGTGGTCTTTCCCCTATTGTTCATCGGCTTTGGAATCCTGGCTGGCATGTGGCCCTTCCATACCTGGGCACCAACGGGCCACGTTGCAGCACCTACCGCAGCCTCTATGCTTTTGGCTGGAGTGGTGATGAAACTGGGAGCTTACGGTTGTTTGCGAGTAGCAATCGGGTTGCTTCCCGAAGGCGCTATTTATTGGGCACCCATCGTCGCTTGGATCGCGGTGATCAATATCGTTTACGGTGCCTTGATCGCTCTGGTGCAAAAAGATTTTAAATACGTCATAGGCTATTCCAGTGTGAGCCACATGGGATTCGTCCTACTCGGACTCGCCACACTGAATGAAGTGGGATTGATGGGTGCATCACTCCAAATGTTTTCTCACGGCATCATAGGCGCCCTACTCTTCGCCATAGTTGGCACTGTAATTTACTCGCGCACCCATACACGCCAACTCAGCCATTTCCATAACTTGATGCAGCGCATGCCAGGCATTTGCTGGGTATTCATTGTAGCTGGACTTGCTTCGATGGGACTTCCCGGATTCAGCGGATTCGTTTCGGAGCTACACGTGTTAATCGGTGCCTGGAAGCAGGATCAGTTTTCAATCTGGATCATCATTTTGACTGGATTCGGAATTCTTGCGACCTTCACTTATACACTGGTTAAGATTCATGAAGCCTTTTTCCGCTCATCCCCGGCACATAACCCGAATGAAGTGTACACAACGATGACTATCCCCGAGAAACTGGGCTGTGGTATTTTGTTGTTATTCGCGTTGGGAATCGGAATTTATCCGAACCTTCTCACCGTTATCCTTGAACCCAGTCTGATGCCCATTTTGGAGGCACTTTCCACTGCAGCAAAATAGAATTCTGAGATGAGCTACTTACACTTATTACAAACTACCTTCCCTGACCTCCTTGTGGTCCTGGTTATGTTTGTAGCACTTGGGTTCGACTATACAAAATACAAGGATTTCGACAGACAGACTCGAAGCAATAAGGCAGCCATGATTTCCTCAATAGCCCTGCTCCTTGGGCTTGCTGGTGTTCTTTGGCAATTCAGTTCGGCATGCTGCGCGACCGGGACCCCGGCGACCTACGACGGTCAGTTGGTTCTTACACCGCTTACCTTGGGTTTCAAAGCCATGGTATTTGCTTTGGCTCTCTTCGTTATTCAGTTCGCGAAAGCTCAGGTTCCCAATAAACATGTCAGTGAATACTTTGCCCTGATTTTACTTAGCACCCTGGGCATGGGGTTTCTTATCACGGCTCAAAACCTGATAATGGCTTTTGTATCTATAGAACTGATATCCCTCAGTCTCTACGGGCTCACCGCCTTTCAAAATGATAAAAAATATTCGGTTGAAGCAGGCATCAAGTATTTTGCCATCGGGGGAGTATCCTCAGCCTTTTTGCTCTTTGGAATCAGCTATATTTATGGCGCTACCCATTCACTGAATTTTGAAGGAATCATAAGTGCTATCCAAAACAACCAAGCGCCTTCCTCTTACATGTTGATCGCTTCGGCTTTCCTCATAGTCGGACTAGGATTTAAAATCGCTGCAGCACCTTTCCATCTGTGGGCACCCGATACGTACCAATGTGCACCCGTTCCAGTCGCAGCCTGGATTGCTACCGGTTCCAAGATCGCAAGCTTCTTTCTACTCATCCAACTGTTTGGTCCGATTCTCGAATTTTCAGCAGACCGCGATACCCTCATAAAGGGTCTCATTGTCGTTTCAGTTGTTAGCATGGTTCTCGGCAATATAGGTGCGCTGCGCCAATCGTGTGTTAAACGGTTGCTAGCGTATTCCAGCGTCGCACATGCAGGATACATTCTTATTGGCCTCATTGCGGCGAACAAGGACGGTCAGATTTCCATCCTTTATTATATCGTCATTTACTCGTTCGCTACACTCGGAGCTTTTGCAATAATTGGAATTATAAACGACCGACTTGGACGCGAAGCCTACATCAGCGATTTCAACGGGAGCTGGAAACAGAATCCAAGACTCAGCCTCCTATTCCTGATATTCGTTCTTTCTTTGGCTGGAATACCTCCCTTATCCGGTTTCTTCGGAAAACTGTATCTCTTTATGGCAGCGATTAGTTCACAACCGGACATCGCCAGTTGGTCGGACGGTTATTACTGGATCATCGCTGTAGCACTTCTCATGTCAGCCGTATCCTTGTTTTATTACGTCAAAGTTCTGAAAGCATTCCTTGTATCGGACGACACCCCTAGCTTACCCAAAATAACAGTGAGTAAAGCTGAAGGCTTTGGGCTTTTTATTCTAGCTGCCCTGGTGGTTGGATTGGGAATCTATCCTACAGGATTGATAGAATTTATCAGCGGCTCACTGTAAGGAAAAAGGTTCATCGGTTTAGACGAAATCTTGTATATTCGTTATTCATTGTATCGAGGTAGAATTGATTTATCTGAGCGGCTTCTGCTGACTTTGGGTCAACTCACAGGCTGATCATTGACCTTGTCGATTTTTATTCTCAGGAAGGGAGTAGTTAACAAACGTAATTGTCTCCTCATCCCAATTTACCTCTAGAGTTATCCAATCCGATTTAAGATAAAACGGGAATGCCCCTTTAGGAGTCTCTAATTTTTGATCTTCGGAAAAGTAGACACCCATTTCTATTCGAATTTGATATTTTCTAATTCCTGATAGATTATCAAAAACTTCCGAATTTCAAGAGTCTGTTTAGTTTAAAATCATCATAAATACGAGGCAGGCAGCTCTAGAATTCGAAAGGGATTTAGCTTTTCTTAAACGACAACCCCTTGAGCAATAGTTACACAGAAGAACATCAGTTTGTTAACAAGAATCGAGCGAATTCGAAGTTTATATGAATGAGATCGGATATAAACAGGGTCTGTTATGAATTAATTCATAGGCGATGGATAATTCTAAAAAACATTGAAAGATTTGGACCCATTTCGCAGATTCGTAGTCAAAACCGCCTCCCATAAAAATGAGACCCCTGGAATCGAAGAACATTATAACTTCTTCTGTATAAAATCACGTTATTCCCTTGCGATCACTTCCCATTTTTTAAATTTTATTTCTGTGCCTACCCTTATTCCCCATATCATCCGCCGGTTGTTCGTCGGATGTTTTTTGTATATGAGTTTGGGGATTCTTGGATCATTTGCTCAACGTGATTCAAACGATGAGCCCAACATTTCCTGGGAGGACGCGCAGTTGCTTTTTAGCCAAGGTGATTATGAATCACTTCTGCCAAAGCTCGAAGTTCAAACTCAAAAAAATCCCTGGAATGATACCTGGTGGTATTTACAGGGTAAAACGCTCATGACACTGGGGCGCTACGAGCATGCCTATGAAACCATTTCGGAAGGACTTTCTCGTCGGACCTACAGCCTTTCACTCCGCCTTCTTGCTATAGAAGCAGCCCACTTTAACAATAGACCTGAGGAAGTGATCGAACATAAACAGACCCTCAATTCCTACTTTTCAATGTGGGCCCGCCGGGTAAGTAGCCCGGACGCTTTGATTGAGCTCGGTGATGTTGCATTGAAGCTCGGTGTTGAACCAAGAATTGTTTTGGAGAACTTTTATAAACGCGCTAAAGAAATGGACGATGCTCCTCTATCGGCCTTTCTAGCCACCGGAAACTTGGCGCTGCAAAAGAATGATTACAAAATGGCCTCAGAGAACTTTCAGGGTGGCCTCGAAATTGCCCCCGATAATCCTGAACTCTGGTCCGGGTTAGCCGCATCGTTCAAGAATGGCGACCGCTCACAACTCGTCCAATTTTCACAGTCTGCGCTTGGTCTAAACAAAACCCATGTTCCCAGCCTGCTCCTCATGGCCGAGCATCTCATCGATGCGGAAGCTTATGACGATGCCAACGAATTCCTGAACAGTGCACTGCTCGTCAATCCGATTCAGCCAGAAGCATTGGCCCTTTTAGCTGTTATCGCTTATCTGGAAAATGATTCGCTATCCGCAGAAATGTATCGCGATACCGCGCTCTCATCCTGGAGAACCAATCCGAATGTTGATCACCTGATTGGACGTAAGCTTTCTCAAAAGTATTGGTTCGCCGAGGGTGCGGACTCTCAAAGACGTGCGTTGGGTTTCGATCCGGACTTTGCCCCAGCTCAATTACAGTTAGCTCAGGACTTATTACGCCTCGGCGCAAAGACTGAGAAAGAAGGTTGGGCTTTGGCTAACCAGGCCCACGACCATGATCCATACAATGTGGAGGCATTCAATCTTGTCACCCTAAGTGATAAGCTCGACGGTTTTGTAGTTCTCGAATCAGAAAACTTTTTTCTTAAAATGGGAGAACAAGAAGCCCCCATTTACGGAGACCGAGCCCTCGATTTACTCGAACGAGCCTATGAAACACTTTCTGCTCGTTACGGAATTGAACTCGACGAAAAAACCACAGTCGAAATTTATCCAAACCCTGGAGACTTTGGAGTGCGCACATTCGGAATGCCGGGCAACCCGGGTTACCTGGGTGTGTGTTTCGGGCCTGTAGTAACCGTAAACAGTCCCGCCACAAGACAAGCGAATTGGGAGTCAGTCCTCTGGCACGAATTCTGCCACACCATTACCCTTAAAATGACGCGTAATCGCATGCCCCGGTGGTTGAGCGAAGGAATTTCTGTTTATGAGGAACTAGAGGAAAATCCATCTTGGGGTCGGTCGATGACTATCGACTATCGTGAACGCATCCTTGATCGGGAGACCCAGCCCATCAGCGAAATGAGTGCCGCGTTTCTCCAGGCCAATGATGGCGAGGATGTACAGTTCGCCTATTTCCAATCCTACCTGGTGGTTAAATTTTTATTTGAAAGTTATGGAACTGAGGCCATGCAAAAAGTCCTTCGCGCTTTGGGCGATGGAATCAACGCCAACGATGCCTTAAACAAGCATGTCGCGCCTATTAAATTCCTAGACAAAGCCTTTTCTACCTGGTCACGAGATGAGGCGACAAAGCTAGGAGGCGAGTATGAACTCTCCACGCCAGAGACGATGTTGGAAAAAGCTTTGTCCGCCATTAACACAGACAACTGCTACCAGGCAGCTTTGGAGGAAGCCGGCGAGTCTATTGAAAAAGAAGATTGGGAATCAGCCCGGGAACAACTGGAAACCATCATTGAGGGCGCAGGTTATATTCCAGGAGAAGGAAATGCGCACGGATCACTCGCTTACGTTTATCAACAACTTGACGAATTAGAAAAAGAAAAAGCTACCTGGAAAATTATAGCCCGGAAAGATGCACACAATTTGGATGCGGTTACCCGCTTGCTGACGATCGCTTTTGAGGCAAAAGATTGGCCAGAACTAAAACATTGGAGCGACGCTTGGTTGGCCATTAACCCCTTGGCCGAAACACCTTGGCGAGGATTACTTCAAGCCGATGAAGAGTTAGGCAACTCCGTTGAAGCAATTAGAGCGGGTAGTATTCTGGTAAAACTCGATCCACCTGATATAGCTTCCGTTCATTATCGAGTAGCAAAACAAATGGCTCCGTCCGACTCTACCAGTGCACGCCGACAGGTACTCATGGCGCTCGAAGAGGCACCACGCTACCGAGAAGCCTATAAATTATTGCACACCTTGAATCAACCCACAACCAAAGATAACATCATTAATGGATTGGAGATCCCAGTTGTTCATGAGTAACCGTATTTCCAATACACCGAATAAATCGAAAACCAAAACTGTCATTGGAGTTGTTTTGGTACTGTTGGGTATTATTGCTTGCCTACCCCTGCTTCATGCTCAGTACCGGGCTACCCAGGTCGGCAACCCAGAGTGGGAAGTTGATCCTGAATTCAGGCACGACGTATTCACTTTTGCGCGGGTACAATACTCTTCCTACGGAGGCCGCGGAGGTTTTGGCGGTGGACGTGGTGGTGGTCGCCGTGGCGGCGGTGGTAGTTGGGCAGTCGACTACCCCGATGCAGAAATGAATCTGGCCTTTCGACTGCAACAAATGACTACTATGAAAGTCAGTCCAGAACCGGTGGTTGTAACGCTCGATCAGGAGGATCTCATCAATTATCCTTTTCTATATATAGTTGAACCAGGGGGCATGAGCTTAAGTGAATCGGAAGTCACATCACTACGCGAATACCTGCTCAATGGAGGTTTTTTAATGTTCGATGATTTCTGGGGAGAAAACGAATGGCAAAATGTTTACCTCGAGGTTAAGCGGGTCTTCCCTGACCGAGAACTGATCGACCTACCCATCGAGCATCCTATTTTTCACATGGTTTTCGACTTAAAAGAAAAACCCCAAGTCCCCGGTATTCGATCTGCAGTCTGGAACCGTGAATCAGGTATCACCTGGGAAAGAGACGATGCGCGCTTTGTTCACTACCGCGGCATCTTCGACGACGAAGGTCGCCTCATGCTTCTTGTTTGTCAAAATACGGACCTCGGCGACGGCTGGGAACGTGAAGGTGAATCCGAATGGTACTTCCATGAATTTGCTGAAAAGAAAGCTTACCCCATGGGCATCAATATAATTTTCTATGTCATGAGCCACTAACCCTTTATTTAAACTAAACATTTTATGAGTGATACAGAACCCGAATTAGAACCAGAGGCGGAACCTGCCGTTGCCGAGGAATCCCCGGTTGCAGTGGAACCAACAGATCACAAAAAAGACGAAGCCGCTTATAAACGCCTGCAGGCAGGCCGAGAGCGCGTAAAGAAAGAGTTGGGCAAGGTCATTATTGGACAGGAAGAAGTCATAGACCAAATTCTTCTAACCTTACTTTGTGGTGGTCACTGCCTGCTCACAGGAGCTCCCGGACTAGCGAAAACACTTCTGGTAAAATCGGTCGCCAAAATTTTCCAACTGAAATTCAACCGTATTCAGTTTACGCCAGACTTGATGCCAGCCGATATCACCGGTACAGAAATTCTGACCGACACACCTGAAGGAAGAAAGTTAACCTTTGTCAAAGGTCCCGTATTCGCAAATATAATACTGGCCGACGAAATTAATCGCACACCTCCAAAGACGCAGGCCGCCATGCTTGAAGCGATGCAAGAGCATCAAGTGACCGCAGCAGGAGAGCGCCACATACTGAGTGAACCATTCTTTGTTTTGGCCACACAAAATCCGGTCGAAATGGAAGGCACCTATCCTCTACCCGAAGCGCAACTCGATCGTTTCCTATTTAACGTCCTGATCGATTACCTGCCGGAAGATGACGAAGTTAAAGTCGTTCAACAAACCACAGCACGGCTCGAGGAACCGATTGAACCTGTCTTTACTAACGAGGACGCCCTCGCTTTCCAAAAACTGGTTAGTCAAGTGCCGGTTGCGGAAGAAATTGTCCGGTACGCGGTCCGATTGACTGCCGCATCTCGCCCAGGAGATAAAAATGCTGCTGACTTTGTCGAAGGTTGGATTAACTGGGGAGCCGGTACCCGAGCGGCCCAGGCCCTGGTCCTCGGAGGTAAAGCTCTTGCCCTCTGGCAAGGTCGAACACACGTCACAGCCGAAGACATTCGCAAACTTGCGCCACCAGTTTTCCGCCACCGCATCCTGCTCAATTACAGAGCCGAAGCGGAGGGTATAACCATAGAAGATGTCATTTCCAAACTCATAGAAGCTGTCCCGGAAACCAAACTTAAGGAGGCTTAACCCTGCAATAGATAACCCACTCGTTAGACTATGATTTCCAACACCGCCATCAACCCACAAGCGCTCCTCGCAATTCGCGACCTGGAGATGCGTGCTCGTGTGGTGGTGGAAGGTCTATGGTCAGGACTTCACCGAAGTCCCCTTCATGGATTCTCTGTGGAATTTACAGAGTATAGAGAATACAGTCCGGGTGATGATCTTCGATACCTCGATTGGCGTGCCTTGGCCCGAACAGATAAAGAATACATCAAGAAGTTTGAAGATGAAACGAATCTTCGGTGTCACATAGTTTTAGATACAAGCCGATCAATGCTATTTGGATCGCTTGACTACAACAAGTCTGATTATGCGCGCACGTTGGCCGCTACCTTGGCCTACTTTCTTATCCAACAACGCGATGTCGTTGGACTTTCCATATTCGACAGCGAAGTTCGCGACTACCTACCAGCACGTTGGCGGCCGGGGCAATTGCGCCTCTTGCTTTCCAAACTCGAACGAGAACCTCGGGGCAATGAAACCAACCTCCGTCAAGCATTGGAAGAGGTGGCACTCCTTAATCAAAAGCGAAGCCTAGTCCTGATCATTTCCGATTTCCTTACACCTCCATCAGAGTGGGCAAAAGAGCTAGGCCACCTCGTAGCCATGCGCCATGATGTAAGGGCCATTCAAATCCTTGATCCTGCGGAATTATCACTGGACTTCGGGACAGCCGCACAGTGGGAAGATTTGGAAACTGGGAATAAAGTTTATATCGATCCGGAGGTAGCTCGAAAAGATTACCTGGAAAAGTTTGCCGAACATCAGGCAAAGGTAAGAAAGAGCTTCGATGAACTAGGCGTCTCTTTTCAATTAGCATCTACCGAAACCCCACTCGATTATGTCTTATTGGATATGATTAAGAATGGCCGCCTCGCTCGAAAAACAATCCGCGCCAACCAAAGGAAGTCGGGATGAGTTTTCTTTCTCCATGGTTTTTATTAGGTGCAGCCGCCATCGCCGGACCTATTATTTTTCACCTGATTCGAAGAGCTACCCGTAACAGGGTACAATTCAGTAGCACTCAGTTTTTAAGTGCCTCCCCACCACGCCTGCAAAAGAAAAGTAAGCTGCAACACCCGTGGTTACTTCTACTTCGATGCCTGATCATCGCATTGTTGGCATTTGGATTTTCCCGCCCATTTCTTAAAAGAGATGTTCCTCTGTTGAAGGAAATTACCCAGGAACACCATACCGTCCTGGTCCTCGACGAAAGCGCAAGTATGCGACGAGCCGGTCAATGGGAGGCCGCAAAAACACAGCTTATTAACTGGGTTGAAGAAACTGGAAAAGATCACCGCCTCAGCATCATAGGTGTTTCGGATCAGGTAAGTTATATCCTTTCAAACGAACTATGGGGAAAAACTCCTTCCCAGGAAAGAATGCCTCTGTTGCGTAGTGTATTGGAAGATAGAGAACCTGGCTGGGGAGCCACCTACCTGGATTCAGGAATCGACACAGGTCTGGATGAGTTGGAGCAACTGGCTGAGAATACCCGAACTAACGCAAAGAAAACTATACGCATTTTTTCAGACCTTACAAGCGGCAGTCGGCTATCCGGATTGGCCGGAAGAGATTGGCCGGACAATTGCGTAGTTGAGTTTGAGCCAACTGTGGGCGGAGAAACCAGAAACGCGGGTTTACAGTGGCTAGGCTGGTCGAAGATAGGCGAAGGCCCCAGAAACGCACGCCTGAGTTTAATTACTACGGGCGAAAATCAATCCATCACCTTGAAAGCGATCGACGCGGTAACGGGTCAAATGATTGGAAAGCCGCAAACAGTATATTCGAAAGTTGGTGACAAGCGTTTGTTTCTCATGGAAATCCCAGATACGCAGATCAATCCATTTACTATCCAGATTGAGGGTGATTCAGAACCCTTTGATAATACCCTTTATGTAGCACCGAAAAACAAACGCGAATCCGTCCTCCCCTTTATAGGCTCCCAGACTTCAAACGATCCCAGGGCCGCACGCTTCTATATGGAGCGAGCCGTTTCCGGCTGGAAGGATCCTAAAATTTCTATCACCACGGCAGAAGCCAGCTGGGAAAAAAGCTCAAACACATTATTACTTATTGGTGAAACGCCCAACAACAATGAAGCTGCTGCGATTCAAACCTTTTTATCAAACGGGGGGACCGCTCTATTACTTCTGACTAACCCATCTCAAATTCAAATCATAGAATCGATTACGGGAGAAGCTGGCTGGCAAAGCCCAAAGTTAAAACGAAACTACGGCCTATTTGGCACCATAGATTTTGAGCATCCGGTTTTTAAGATCTTCGCCGACCCGCGCTACAATAATTTCACAAACATACGATTCTGGAATGCGAACACCATGCTGGCTCCCGCCAACACAGAAGCTCGTATTCTTGCAAAATTCGACGAAGGACCGGCCGCCGTTGTCGAATGGAAAGTCGGAGAGGGTTCGTTAATCGCCTGGGGGGGAGATTGGACGCCTCAAGCCAGCCAATGGGTATTGTCATCAAAGTTTGTTCCCTGGTTTCAAGAATTGATTGAACAATCGCTCGGTGGACCTACCCTACCAACCATGGCGTTCGTAAATGAATCCAGTACCCTGGCCGGAGATAGTGAAGTGACTTGGAGTTCTCTCGGATCAGGTTCTATCGATGCAAACTCCTTAAAGTCACCAGGACTTTATCAGATTAGTAGCGAGGAAAATTCTCATTGGGTCGCATTAAATATTCCACACGAAGAAAGTCGCATCGAGGCACTTCCTTTCGATACATGGGAAAAACTGGGTGTGCCACTTGAGGCAAGTCAGACCCTTGTTTCAGATGAAGTTTCAGAACAACAAGCGGCTGCAAAAAACGCAATTGAACTGGAAGGTGAACAAAAACTTTGGCGTTGGTTACTTATCGGCACTGCCCTTTTTCTGGCCATCGAAAGCCTTCTTTCAATCAAGATTAGCCGCAGTGGATTTACACCAGCCGAAGCATGAGCACCCACAATCAAATAGATCCCAAAACCATCGATCCGCGAATTCGTAAGGAGCTGTTGATGGCCGCCCATCGTTTGAAAGAAAACAAGGCCAATCGTTTGGGAACTCGACGATGGCTCATCGCTTCAGGCTTGGCCGTTCTTATTCTAATTCTCAGACTCATTTTCCCTGCATTCAGCGGTTTTGCATTTCCAATCATTTGCGCGATAGCTCTTCCGACGTGGTTTCTTAACTTCATGGAAAGAATGAAGCTGCCGCTCGACTATTCCGAATCGGCTAAAGCAATTGAAACGAAATTTCCGCAAGTCGAAGGACTTCTCACGACAGCGTTGGAACAACAGCGCACAAGCAAAGGATTAAACTTCCTTCAAGAAAAGCTGATTAAAGACACCCTTCACTTTTCCCTGTTTCAATACTGGGAAGATGTAGGAAAGAAATCTAGGACTCGTAATAAATCGGCTTATCTGGCTGCGATGAGTCTGCTCATTGGAATTGCCGCGCTGACGTTCTATACGAAAGACCGAGACATCTCCATCAATGCCCCGGGCATGCCGGTTTTTATTTCCTCCATCGAGGTAACACCGCGTGACACCGAGATCGAACGAAGATCAGCGGTCGTCATAGCGATTCGTTTTCGAGGTAAACTTGCTCGGTCTGCTACCTTAGTTGTGCAGCAGGATGATGGGATTGTGCAGCGCCTCGCCATGGCCCAAAGTTTGTCCGATCCCATTTTTGCTTACACCCTTCATTCGGTAGAAGAATCTTCCCACTATCATGTCGAATATCCAGGCGAAGAAACCGATGCCTACCGACTGGAAGTGTATGACCTCCCCGCGTTGGTCCAGGCTGATGCGTTTCTCGACTATCCTGACTACACTGGAATTAAGGATAGACTGATAGAAGATACACGTAGAGTGAGCGCCGTTGAAGGCACGCGATTGGATTACCAATTTTTAGTAAACAAACCACTCACCAAGGTGGAGCTCGTGGACAAGGCGGGCAACCGCATCCAGCTATCCGCAAGTAATCCGGAAAACACTAAGTTCGGAACTGAGTTTAACTTAAAGGAAGACCTACGGTATTATCTTCATCTTACAGATGATCGCAGCCGGGAGAACGCCTATCCGCCAGACATTCGCATCGCCGTTCGTGTAAATAAAAAACCAGAATTAACACTCAATTTCCCCAAAGGTGATCAGGCGGTGTCTCCTATCGAAGAAATGGCTCTTGAAGCGAAAGCCAACGACGACTTTGGGCTGATAGATTACGGTCTTGCAGTGACTATAGGTGCAAACAGCCCTGAATACGTTTCTCTAAAATCTGAGAACGCAGACCAGTTGGAAGCTGAGTTTGAAAAGCTCTATGCCTTAGAAGATGCAGAGGTTGAAGTCGACCAGCTCGTTACTTGGTTTGCCTGGGCTGATGATTTCGGAGCTGAGGGAGAAACACGACGAAGCACCAGTGATTTGTTCTACGCAGAAGTCCGTCCGCTTGAAGAAATTTATAGGGAAGGCGAAGGCGGAGGAGGAGGCCAAGGCCAACAAGGAGGGCAGGAAGCCAAAGCACTCGATCAACAACGCAATATCGCAATCGCCACTTTCAAATTAAAGGAACGAGGCATGGGGGACTCAGGTTTCCTGGAAGACACACAAATCCTACTGGAATCGCAGCAACAAGTTAGTATGCAAGTCGAGGAAATGATTCTGGAATTGCAGGAAGACAAAAAACTCCTCAGCGCAGCCACTGATGCTTTGGATTTTATGGAGAAAGCTATCAACGCATTCGATGAAGCCCTGGAGGAAGAATCAGACAAATCAATAAACGAAGCATGGCTGGCAACACAGGGCGCTTATCAGTCCCTCCTAAGGCTCCGTCCACGGGAAATGAATGTGACCCAAGGACGCCAAGGCGGCGGCGGCGGTGGTGGTGGGAATAACCGGAACCAACGCCAGTTGAATCAACTAGAGTTTAACGAAGACGAGAACCGATACGAAACAGAGAGTCAGGCTCAGGCTATGACCACCCCAGAAGAACGTGAAGAATTAGAAGTACTGAGCAGGTTAAGTGAATTGGCTCGTAGACAGGGGCAGATGAACGACCGACTAAAGGAACTACAAACCGCATTGGCAGCTGCAGAAGACGAAGAAGAACGTGACAAAATCCGACGGGAATTAAAACGTCTGGAAGAAGAACAACGCCAAATACTAACCCAAATGGATGAAGTTCGCCAACGGATGGACCAAATGCCTTCCGATCAAGAAACCCGCGAATCGCAAGAACAGTTGGACGAAACGCGTGAGGACATGCGCAACATTAGCGAAGCATTGGAAGAAGGTGAGGTTTCCCAAGCTTTGGCTTCCGGTAGCCGTGCTCAAGAAAATTTGGAACAGCTAAAAGAAGATTTTCGTCAATCAACCTCTAGTCAATTTTCCGAAGCGATGCGGTCCGTTCGCGACGCTGCACAAGATTTAGCAGAAACTCAAAGAGACCTTTCACGGGAGCTTGAAACCATAGAGGACGACAATACACCTCGCCTCGATGGATCAGGAGAGCGAGAAGAAGTTGCACAACGTTATGGCGAGCAACAGGAAAACCTGGAACAACTCCTCAACGACTTGCGACAAATCACAGAAGACTCTGAGTCCGGAGAACCAACCCTGCATAGAAAACTTTACGACCTTCTCAGACGCCTAAATCAAAGCGACACTCAAGATAACCTGGCCATCGCTGAAGAACTCGTCCGCCGTGGGTTTTTGGAGCAAGCCCAGAATATGCAACCTGGCTTACAAGCTTCTTTGAATGAACTGGAACGAGCCGTTTCCGAAGCAGCAGAATCCGTCATGGGCGACGAAACTACAGCCCTGCGTTTTGCTCAAGAGGAGTTGAGTGATCTACTCAACGAATTGGAACAGGAACGGCCTGAAGGAAGTGAACTCGCTGAATCAGGAGAAGCTTCGCCAGGCCAGTCATCTGAGCAAGGTCAGCCAGGGCAAACACCGGGCAATGAAGGGCAACAATCAGAAGGCCAACAGCCGGGCTCTACGCCAGGCGATGGACTGGAAGGTCAACTCGCTCAGGCCCAAAGCCAAGAGCCAGGTCAGCCTTCAGATTCCGGGCAGGGTGGCCAGCAACCTGGGCAACAACCAGGCGACTCTCAACAGGCGGGCAGTGGACAACAACCGGGTAGCGGGCAGCAACTAGGCCAATCAGGACAACAAGGTGGCGGTCAAGCAGGCGAATCTTTAGCTCAGGGAGGTCAGCAACCTGGACAAGCGAACAGCCCTAGTGGCCAACCCGGTCAAACGGGCCAGCGAGGAGGACAACAAACTGGCGGTGGTGGTCGTGGTGGAAATGACCAACTACAAAATTTAAACGATATCATCCGATCCCTTTCGGAAGGAAACCGCGACTGGGATGGGCCCATAACAGGTGAGGGATTTGTCGACTGGAACGAACGGTTGCGGACGATCGAAGAATTAATGGAGCTACCGGAAGCTCGGGAACAAATGCAAGAGGCACGAGAAAAAGCTGAGCAATTTCGAGCTGATTTCAAAAGACATGGCAACTCACCCAAATGGGGAGATATTGACACTTCGATACTTCAGCCCATTCGTGAAGTCGAGTCCTGGGTTCAGCAGGAACTGCTTCGTAAGGATAGTCCGGATACGTTACAACCAATAGACCGAGATCCGGTGCCACCCAAGTATGCGGATTCCGTTAAGAATTACTACGAAGCTCTGGGGGGAGATTCATGACCCTTGCTTCATTGACATTCACGAACACCGGTTGGTGGTGGATTTTGATTCCGGCGGCTTTCATTCTTCTATTTTTAACCTGGACCGCCTGGAAGCCTTTAGAGAGCAAAACGCTTAGTGAGTGGTTACCATTCGCTTTCCGCGTCTTGGGTATCCTGCTTATTCTGGTATTCTTACTGGAACCCCACTGGACAAGTCAGCGAGCCGCACGGGGCGCTAACATTGTGGCGGTCATAGCCGACAACAGTCAAGGACTCCAACTGAAAGAAACCGGCTCCGAGCTAACACGCGGTGAGGAGCTACTCGACCATCTAACAGGCATGAACAGTGGTTGGTTAGCGCAATTGGCAGACGGGTTTCAAATCCGCCCTTACCAATTTGATCGCGACCTGCGACGTATTCCAGATTTTGGGCAGCTGGACTTTCAAGGAGATCGAAGCAACTTGGGATTGGCTTTGGAAAACCTGAAGGTTCGCTACCAGGGACTTCCTTTGGCCGGCGTTGTGGTCTTAACGGACGGTAACGCAACCGACATGGAAGAAGGCCTCGAAGGAATCACCGATCTTCCACCGATTTATCCAATCGTGGTAGGAAATCCTGGGTCAATGCCGGATGTCAGTATAGACCGAATAGAATTGAGACAAACCGCCTTCGACGATTCACCGGTTACCTTGACAGCCGATGTGGCGAGCAGAGGAGGATTTAGAAAACCGATGGAGGTGAGTGTCAATTCGTTGGACACAGACTCCATTCTCGATGCCGAGGAGGACGATGACTTCCTTCCCCAACCAGTTCGCATATCACCCAAATCATCGGGCGAAGCTCAAAGCCTGAACTTTCGCTGGCGGCCTTTTCAGTCTGGTATTCAGTTTTACGAAGTAGCGGCTGCGGCGGACACAGAAACTAATCTGACGGAAGACATGCCATCACCGGACGAAGCCACACTTTTAAACAATCGACGTTTGTTCATGATCGATCAGGGAAAAAACGAATATCGTATTCTTTATGTCAGTGGTCGTCCGAACTGGGAGTTTAAATTTCTCAACCGACCCTTAGCAGAAGATCATCAGCTCAATCTTGTCGGCCTCATTCGAGTGGCTAAGCGTGAACCAAAGTTTGAGTTTAAAGGACGCTCAGGCGAATCAAGTAACCCGCTCTACCGAGGGTTCGGACGCGAGGACGAAACAGAGCGCTACGATCAACCTGTGCTCGTCCGCGTCAATACGCGGGATCAGGATGAGCTCGTTGGTGGATTTCCTAAAACAGCCGAAGGACTCTTCGAGTATGATGCCGTGATCATAGATGATCTGGAGGCCGAGTTTTTCACCTTTAACCAACAAAACCTACTGAGACGATTTGCAAGTGAACGTGGAGGAGGACTTCTTCTGTTGGGAGGAGCAGACTCGTTAGATAATGGAAATTACGCCGACACGCCACTGGCGAGTGCAATGCCAGTGTATTTGGATCGCAAACCAGACATTTTACCAGGAAGCGATTTGCAATGGGAGCTCACTCGCGAGGGCTGGGTAGAGCCTTGGGTGCGTGTTCGCCCGATCGAGTCGGAGGAAAGACAACGACTCAATGCGATGCCACCGTTTAAAGTCCTCAACGCTCTAAGCAGTCTGAAACCAGGCGCCCAAGTATTGGCCGAAGCAGTTGATCGTGCGGGTAACCGATATCCCGGATTGGTGGCGCAGCAATATGGTTCTGGTAGAGTAGCAACGCTGGCACTCGGCGACCTTTGGCGCTGGGGAATGAAGGGAGCCGAGGAGCAAATTGATCTGGCTCGATTCTGGCGTCAACTGGCACGCTGGCTCGTGACGGATAATTTGGCGCAAGTGGCGTTGGATACAGAAAAGACAGGCGAAACCATGCAGTTAAAAATAATTGCCCGAGACAAAGACTTTCTGCCCATTGACCTGGCCCAGGCCCGGGTGACCATTAAAAGAGTTGCCAAGATCGAAACCAAAACGGGTGAAGAGTCCGGATTTGAAGAAGTATCGGTCATCGCCGACCCTGTCTCTGATCAACCAGGTCATTTCTCGGCAAAGTTTCTCGTTCGTGATGCCGGTGCCTATTTGGCTACCGTTGAAGTTACCGATGCGGAGGGCGCCGTGGTAGGGACCGCAGAATCTGGCTGGGTGCTCGACCCTGCGGCTGAAGAATTCGGCTCGCTCGAACCTAACCGAAATCTTCTGGAAAACCTGGCTAACAAAACGGGAGGCCAGGTATTGGCCTATTCCCAACTCGATTCCTTGACCGATCTATTATCTCGGAATCCGGCACCGGTCACTGAAACCTACTCATCACCCCTATGGCACAAGAGCTGGTGGTTCCTGGCCATCCTCACTTGTTTCCTTCTCGAATGGGGCGTCAGAAGATTGCGAGGCTTACCATGAGATGTGGCATACCCATAGCTTTGTTATTTATTGCGAGCCTAGGTGGCTTCGCAAGAACGGACCATGACGTACTAGTGATCGTCGGAGCTCCGGGAGAAGCCTGTTACGCCGAGGGATTTGAAGAAGCCGCACAAGCCTGGGAAAAGGCCGGGCAAGCTACCAACGCGGTGGTCGATTTTATAGGAAGAAACCTTGGTGAAGATTCTTCGCCGAAGGAACAGGTTCTGGATTGGATACAAAACCTGGATCCAGAATCGGCTGCACCTGTATGGATCGTTTATATTGGTCATGGCACCTACAATCGCCGTGATGCCTATCTCAATATTAAAGGACCAGACATCTCAGCGAAAGAACTCGCAGATTGGGCGCCAACGATGGATCGCACACTCATCTTTATTCATGGCGGATCGGCGAGTAGTCCATTTATGACTGCATTGTCCGGCCCGAACCGGATCGTTATTTCAGGTACGAGAAATCCGGATGAAATCAACTACGCGAGATTCGGAGAATTTTTTGCCAACGTACTCGCTAACTCCGATGGAGACATCGACCAGGATGGACAAACATCCCTCCTCGAGGCATTTCTCACCACCTCAGACCGAGTAGAGTCTTTTTACACAGAGGCCGGGCGCTTATCGTCCGAGCATGCATTAATTGATGACAACGGCGACAAACTCGGCACCCCACCCGATTGGTTTCGTGGCGTTCGTGTGACCAAACGTTCCAAAACCGGGAAAGACGCCGATGGATTTCGTGCACATCAAATAGTCTTAATACCATCGGAACAGGAAAAGCGATTATCAGCGGAACAACGCAATCAACGTGATGCACTTGAAGCAGAAATAGAAGTGTTACGAAAAAAGAAATCAAGCTTTCAGGAAAAAGCTTATTACGAAATGCTTGAGGCCATTTTATTAAAACTGTCGAACCTGTATTTTCCGAAAGACGCAGACGGGAATCTAATCGACCTAAGCTCTCAATTAGAGGGAACCTGATCACCTTTGAACCAGGTGGGCACCAAATTTACCGCTTCCCGTCCAAATACTTCCAAGCACCTTTAAAACGCCTAAATCGGGCGCGTTCGTGCAATTCATGAAGTTCACCCTCCAAATAGTAATCGGCTACGAATTCAACTTTCCCCGTCTTGTCTTCTTTCCCTCCGCCACTGGTGCTTAGAATTTTTAAGAAACTCCAACTAACCTGTTCCATGGTTTTGAAGATTTCCTGTTTCAAATCAGCATCTCGAGTATCCGGATGCGTGGTGTCGATCAAGTATTCGACTCGTCTAAAAAAGTAAGCACTGTATCTGGAACGCATAAGTTGCTCAGCCGTTTCTGGCTTTGCTTTTAAATAATGATACGGCATACAACACGCACCATAGGTCTCCTGACTCTTACAGGGGCAAAGGGATTCCTCACGTTCGGTAGGTTTGTGTTTAGGTTTTGCGCTCATCGAACACTACCCTCCAGATACTGACCTACAGTTCAAAACAAAATAGTTAATGATTTCCTTCGAGCCAATGTTGCTAGCAGAGACAGCACAGTCCATTCCCAGTCGTTTTGAGGAACAAGCAAGGAAGCATGGTCGGCGAACTGCCGTTAAAACACAGCACCTTGAGCTCAGCTACAATTCGCTCAATCACTATGCAAACCGTATAGCCTCTAATCTGCTCTCGCAAAAGACACCCCAACAATCTCCAGTCGTAATCCTCTGTGAACAAGGGGGTCCCTTTATTGCTGGAACTTTGGGCGTGTTAAAAGCCAGACTGTTTTACCTTCCACTAGATCCAGCGGATTCACCAGCCAACTTAATTGAGATAATTCAAAGCCTGGAAGCCCCGATAATCCGGACGGGTAACAAAGGTGCTGATAGTTTGACCAAGCTTGTTCAGCCCGGACAGAGACTGATCAACATTGAGAACCTAAGCTCAGGGCAGCCAATTGAAAACCCGAATCTCCCTATTAATCCGGACGCTTTGGCCTACATTTACTTTACCACTGGATCTACAGGTCGACCCAAAGGTGTAACCGACAGCCACCGGAATGTCCTGCACAATATCCTCAGGTATACCAATAGTTTGAAGATCACTCCGGAGGACAAACTCACTTTGCTTCATTCCCCAAGTTTAAGTGCCTGCATTTCAAGTCAGTTTGGAGCATTGTTAAATGGCGCCTGCGTTTTCCCAAATCTACTTCATCGAGATTCAATCGACACCTTAGCTACTTGGCTGATTGTAGAGAAAATAACCATGTATCATTCCGTTCCCTTAGTATTTCGTTTTGCTCTAAACGAATCTTCGATAAAATCCAGCCTTCGAATGATTAGACTGGAGGGAGATAAAGCGACTATCGAAGATCTCAAATTTTTCAAAAGGTTTGGCCCGCAATCATGCACACTGGTCAACGGATTAGGGACCAGCGAAACCGGATTATGTAGACAATTATTTTTTGAAAAGGAGGCGGATCTGCCAACGAAAATAGTCCCCGTAGGTTACCCAGTGGAAGATATGGAAGTATTTGTAGCGGGTGATGATGGTAAACCAGTCACTGCAAATCAATTAGGAGAAATAGCAGTAAGAAGTCGTTTTCTAAGTCCTGGATACTGGGATGACGCTGAAAGGACGGCTAAATCATTTTTACAGGACACCGAGAACGAAGATTTCAGGATCTTCAAAACGGGTGATCTCGGACGAATGCACGAGGATGGCTGTCTGGAATACCTGGAGAGGGCTGAATCAGTATCCGAAATCCAAAGACAAATTTCGAGAGACACTCCTATCACAGATTCATCCAACAGGCAGCATACCACTCAGAATAAGGAAAATCAAAATTCAGAACCTGACTCACCAACGGGGAAAGTCTTAATATCCATATGGGCAAACATACTGAACCGTGAATCGATCAGAACGAGCGACGACTTTTTATTGCTAAATGGAGATTCAATAAAAGCCATGCGGATGGTGAACCAAATAAACCTGGAACTATCTACAGAGATTTCGTTAAGAGATCTATTCTCAAATCACGTTCTCTCAGATTTGGCAAAGTTCATAGATTCCAAGGCAAAGTGAATCCAGCATTGATTCCATTGTTAAACCCTCTTTTATCCCACTATCCAGAATGGCCAGACGAAACAACAGATCGAAGAATTCCCCGAGAGAAAGTAAACATGCAGATATCAATGCTCCGCTACCTCGGATGTCCGAAGAGGAGCTCTATGGGAAAATCATGGTGCTCGATAACCCCAACGTCCTGATTCTCGATTGCATCGAAGATCCGCACAACCTTGGAGCCTGTTTGAGAACCGCTGATGCCGTAGGAGTGATCGCGGTGGTTACTCCCAAGAATCGGGCTGCCTCGATTACTGAAACCGTTCGTCGTATCGCCTCGGGCGGTGCAGAATCTGTGCCGGTTGTGCAAGTCACCAACCTTGCTCAGTCCATGACCAAGATGAAAGAAGCAGGGCTCTTTCTGATAGGAACCTCCGACCAGGCAACACAAAATCTTTATGATCTAAAACTTACGGGTGCCATCGGCATTGTAATGGGATCTGAAGGCAATGGCCTCAGACGTCTGACCATGGATACCTGCGATGACCTGATTAAGATCCCTATGGTGGGAAATGTTCCTTGCCTCAATATATCCGTAGCGACTGGGGTCTGCTTATATGAGGTCGTCCGGCAGAAAACGGGAATCAAGTGATCACTTTACGTTTCACCGAAATCCCCTAATAATCAAGAAATTGAATACTCCTTTACCAGGTCCTCGGTGAGCGATGTACCGAATCCTGGTTTTTCGGATGGCAAATAGTAACCGTTTTCAAAAGTAGCACTCATGGCATTCATCAATTCCGTTCCTGAGTCCGTGGTGCCGAAGCTCTCAGCCCAATTGCATTGACTGGATGATAGACACAGCGGAAGACCGTAAAGGCTACCTCCGCGGTGTGGTGTAAATTCGAGACCGTGAACTGCAGCCATAGCGGAAATTTTTCGGAGCGAAGTAACACCGCCACACCAGGTCACATCGGGCTGCAAAACATCGGCAGCATTATGGCGTATCAATTCTGCAAAACCAAAACGAGTATACTCGTGCTCGCCATTGGCTATTCGCGTGCTGTCGATTTCTTTTACCAGTCGCCCATAGCCTAGAATATTGTCCGGTGAAAGGGGTTCTTCTATCCAATATAGATTTAAATCCTTCAGTCGATTGGCCATGTCGATAGTGTAATCCACGTCATCCCAACCTGCTACGCATTCGATCATAATAGTCCGATCCACACCTACCTTTTCTCTGAATTCCTGAAGCGTCTTTACGGTTCTTCGCTTACCTTCCTCTCCTTCGGCCAGTCCATCCCATATAACAACCTTGAAGTGACGAATGTTTAAATCCAGTCCCGTTTGAACCGCAGCGGGCACACCCGTATGATAAACAGGAATACGCTCCTTAGTGGTTCCACCCAACAGGCGGTAGACAGGCTGATCAGCATGTTTCCCAAAAAGATCCCACAAGGCATTGTCCACCCCACTCAATGCCATCACAAAAACACCGCGACGCCCGTAAAAGTTCGAGGATGTGTACATCTGATCCCAAAGTAGCTCGATATTTAAAGGATTTGTTCCAATCAACAAATGCCGCAGGTGGCCCTGGATGATTTCGCAACCTACTTTTCCGCCTCCACCCATTCCAAATCCCGTTATTCCAGTGTTCGTTTTAATAACCACGACAATCGCGCCGGCCAATTGAGCAAAGGGGCCTGTGTAGCGCCAACGCTTCGGATCATAGTCGGATGTAAACTCCGGTAAGGTTCCTTGGTCAGACCGCTCCCACAACTTTACTGGATACGCATCGACAGATACTATTTTTAGTTTCGATTCGGCCGCCCTCGATTGAGCGTTTAAATCGTTTGGGGATTTTACCAGTGAGGCAGATCCAGCTAATGCCAGACCCTGGAGGAAGTTGCGTCGGTTCATGTAACTTCTTTATCCCAAAAAATTCCGACCCTTACAAGCCCGGTCACATTTATTCTGCATTTAACTCAGTGCGGCCCGGGTTCGAGCAACCAACCGATTGTCAGGCTTCTCATTTCCATCCAGCCAGAAGACGGTCGAAGCAAGGAATCGTGCCCGGATTTCTGGCGAAATGTACCGGTAATCCTCAAGCATAGCTGAACTTATAGTCGTGCGAATCGGTGCCCTTGAGGTAAATCATCCGCTGGGCTGCTGCAATAAAGGACTGGGGATCCTCAGTCTGCTCCAAGAAAGCCAGAGTCTTTTGAGCAGCCTGTATCCGACTGTTACTTACATTTGTAAATATGTCAGCCAAACTTGGCGTACCATCAAAGGGATGGAAGGTATCGATCGATACACCATCTCCCACTCCACCGGCACGACGAAACATGGTGAGAAAGGCAGCATTCTGCAGAAGTAAAAAACGTTGAGTCTCGTCGTTTGAACTGTGCACGTAAAGGTAATGCAGCGCGTTGGTAGTGGTACGGCATGCAGAGCAACATTGGCCGGACGTCGCATCATCATCTCAGCTGCATGTTGAAAAAGTGCATCCCAAAGGGATTGTGGATCGACCTCCCAATTGAGCAGGGCGATCACTTTATTACAGGCGTCTTGCCAGCTACCCTGACGTAGCACATTGAGTAACTCTTTGGAAGCTTGGGGTTCGGTTTTTCCGTGACGCCAACCGGTACGAATTTTTTTAAAGTTTGTAGATTACTCCGACCAGGTCGGTCGGCTTCATAATCGTTGTTGGCCGGGTTTCCTCCATCCCGTTCGAGGAGTGCATAAGCCAGCGAGCGAAGCACTGGCTCAGAATGCTGCCAACCGATGGTTTGTAAAGTTCTCCACCCATTCGCCACATAAATGGCCTTGTGTCCAATGTCCCGGAAATCGCGCGCGCCATAACCACAAAAAACATCGAATAAATCCTCGGTACTAGCCGAACGAGCCAGACCAGCAATGGCACTATTCGCCTTGGCTTCATCCCACTGGTCCATAGCCTCTGAAAACAATCTGAGGGCGTCAGAAGCGGATGGCACCAAACGGTTGTCCACCGATGGCAGAGTCCAGTCGCCCTCCGACACATCTCGGGCCTGGGAGGATTTGAAATAGTCAAGAGCCCAAAAAATGGGTAACCAGCGATCGCTGTCCGGTGAGTTCTGACTAGCCAAATGGGCGGAGTTCACTACTAGAACGGCGTGGAACTTAAAACCGACCGACCGCGGTTGGATGTTACGCACTCCAGCAAGAAACAGGGCAGTGAGCAGTTCTCCGTAGGATGTTCCCTTCTTAATACGCTGAGCCACTTCTTCCAACAAACGCCTGCGAGGAGTCTCTTCCAAGAATCGAACCAATGGCTCTATTTTCGAGCTAAATTTGACAAATTTGGATGGAAGTTCCGATTCGGCTGCCCTCAGGGTCGGAAGACCTGGAAACAAGCAAGGATCAGCCAATCCCCACCAGGCACCTGTGGCGGCACAGGATTTTAGAAAATGGCGACGATTAAACGGAATGCTCAAGACGGGTTCATTATCAAATAAATGAACTCACCTCACAAGCTTCAACCCAGGATGCGATCAGTAGCAATGATGGTGACCCCATTGATTTATCTGTAATTAGGAAGATATAAGACCATTAAACCCATCCATGGTCTCACTACCATGGCTACATTATGATTCTTAGGGTAACGGAATGGCCTCCCGAACCAGCACATTATCTATGAACACGTAGCCTTCCAATCCGCCTGCCTGAAAGCCAAAATTGTCTTTCTTTTCAGTAAGCCCGATATGCTGACCGATCACTATCTTCCCATCAATTTGAAGGCTTAGCCGATCGCCAACCGATTCAAAAACCACGTGATACCACTCCCCTTCTTTCAAATTCAATGAAATCTCGTTTATGGCATGAGTAGCCTCATCATAATTTCCCTGCAGAGGATCCAATCCCTGGTCTCGATTTTGCCGGGCCATTTGCTCACGCTTTCCCTTTTCTTTGATCTTAAACACTTGCGCCTTATCATAATGGATCTCTCCTTTGGAGACATGGACCAGATCCCAGTTGATCATCAACCGAGTGAATCCGTCCCCTTCCATTTTCATATCGTACTCGTAAATCGCATTATAATGGTCGAGATAGATTTTCCGAAACGCGGTATGGTTGTCTTCTGCGCGTTGTCTTCCTCGAAGCGTTCCATCCACAATTTTCCAGGCACCTGCTCCTTCTCTGAAATGCTCCGGAAGCTCTGCCGATCCAAAGTCTTCTTTGAGCAGTAATTTACCAGGCTTGGATAACTGGTATTTCGATTTCCCATAAGAAGTAGAACAGAACAACAAACCCGCGGAGACGATTAGGAGTATCTTTTTAATCATTAGACCATGGATAGGAGCTACCTTGGCGAAGGGCGAATAAAAAGGAGTGCTTGTAATGAAGAATGGAATTCTTAGCTTCACACATCCTACAAGAGCGGGCGTAGTACATCGGTAGTATGTGAGCTTCCCAAGCTTGAGAGGGGGGTTCGATTCCCCCCGCCCGCACCATATTTATAGGGATTTATAGTCATTTATCGTATATTCCTGTCAACTTCATGGCAATTTTGGTGAGGGCAAACATCCAGGAAGTTGGCTCGAACTGAACCTTTGGTGATATTACTCTACACGTTTCAAAAACATCGAGGTTGATTGAGGTGCTTGACCTTTAGGGTAGGGCATAAAGGATAATCTGCTCAACCCCGGTATATTACCCCATGAAATCTAATTCTCTTCCCGGATGCTTTGCATTCCTATTTGTAGTACTCCTGAATTCCCCCGTTTACGGTAAATATGTAATTGTGGAGATCAATACCCCGATGGCGCCGCCGGAGTGGGCGCTGCTCGAGCGGCAATTACTCGAAGCCAATGCTGTGGCTTGTGAGGAGTTTTTCGAAAAATACTTTGATGAGCGCGGTTACCTGGAGTGTGTCGTACGCTGGGGTGGGGACGATGGTCCGGACGATGCGATTGAGAATGTAGCAGATTGGCCGATTCTACATGCACTGGGTGGAGACGATTCCATTTTGACTATGTATCGGAAAGCCTGGGAAGGACACCTGCGCCAGTATACCGAAGCCAAGACCGTAGATGTTCCGTTTGCACGTGACGGCATGTACTACAAAGAGTTTCCCGTGATGATGGATTGGATGCACAACGGTGAAGGATTGCGTGTATTTAATCTGCAAGGGCTCTCCGATCCGGACAACCTGGATTTCCAAAACAGAGTTCGTCGTTACGCCGGTTTTTATATGAATGAGGATCCTGGTGCCCAGAACTACGACTACGAGCACAAGATCATCCGAAGTATGTTCAATGGAAGTCGTGGGCCGCTTATGCGGAAGACAACCGGCCTGGATTGGGCAGGTGATCCGATCGAGGTAGAGAATCGTTTTCACCTCGGTCATGGTGAACGGACCTACGCGGAGATGGTCGCCCATTTTAAAGATTACAACGATACCCTCGGAGACCATCCTCAGAACATGTCTTCCATGACTCTGGCCTCGAATGCCTATATTTTAACCGGTGCGGATAAATATAAGAAATGGCTGGTCGACTATGCGGATGCCTGGCTGAAGCGAATGGAGGATAATAATGGAATAATCCCATCCAGCATTGGCCTCGACGGATCTATTGGAGGAGAAACCGACGGCAAATGGTGGGGCAGCGTTTATGGCTGGGCGTTCTCGGTAGAAGTTCCTCAAACCGGCGAACTGGCGCACCGGACCCGAGTCTATCGAGCAGTAGATGGGTTTGGGAATGCCTACCTTCTTACCGGAGATCGGAAGTACATCGATGCTTGGACAAGGATGATAGACATTGTGAATTCCAATTCGAAAGTCATCGATGGTGTGAGGCGTTATCCCTACATGTATGGGGATGATGGCTGGTATGATTTTCAACCGAACCCGGTTCCATGGGGATTGCTGAATTGTTGGTTCTGGACTCAGGACGAAAAAGATGAGGCTCGTGTCAAAGAAGACCCTTGGGTAAAGTATCTCAGTGGGAACGACGATGCATTTCCCATGCGAGAGCTGAAGAAGGAATTCGGAATCATTCGTTCGAAGGTTGCCGGTATGCGAGCAGACACCACCACGCCCGATACTCGCCTAGCCGATGATCCCATGAAGTATAATCCCGCCACGGTTCAGACGCTCAACAAGTTGATGATGGCCGGTCTAGATCCCGGCCGTGGCGCTGCGCCTCTTCATTGTCGATTGCGTTACTTCGATCCGGTCAAGAGACGAGCTGGCATTCCGGAAGATGTGGCAGCATTGATTGACGATATCTCGGACGATGAAGTTTCGGTGACCTTAGTGAATGTCAGCCAAACCCAGTCACGAGAATTGATCGTTCAGGCAGGAGCCTATGGAGAACATCGGATAACTCAGGTCAAAAACAGGATGGATTCCGTGAAGGTGGATCAATCGACATTTCGCGTAAAATTGGAGCCAGGTTGCGGCACGCGTCTTGTCATCTCAAATGATAGGTACGTCGGGCAGCCAACTATGAGTTTCCCGTGGCATTGAATATTTGTAGGAGCAATTTTAATC
>Ga0115002_10001102_pt1 | contig 37495 bp, 48 predicted proteins | sample ArcticOcean_MG_C_8_FD_89576 | JGI IMG/M metagenome (GOLD analysis project Ga0115002, IMG submission 89576) | Marine microbial communities from western Arctic Ocean - ArcticOcean_MG_CB11_86 | ecosystem: Environmental > Aquatic > Marine > Oceanic | place: Arctic Ocean: Canada Basin | collected... | reverse complement strand
TGTGATATCAACAAAGTTCTTCAAAGCAATTGAAGCATCATTTCTAGAAAAAATCTCTTCAATAATCTCAGCGCCTAATTTCTTTTTAAGATCAAACGGATTCATTTCATTGTTATCTACTGACAACTTGAAATCATTGATTTCATCTAAAGAAAAATTAGTTAACAATTTAAAATAATCCCACATTGCATCATCAGGTAAGCTCATTAATTTACCAAATATATTTGAGGGAGTTTCTTGAATAGATATATAATTATCGAATGATTGAGACATTTTCTTTACACCATCTGTCCCAATTAAGAGAGGGAATGTCATAGCAATTTGCGGTTTCATGTTATAAAATTTTTGTACTTCTCTACCCATCATTAGATTCCATAGTTGATCACTACCTCCAATTTCAATGTCTGATTTAACAGCTACAGAATCATAACCTTGAAATAATGGATAGAAAAATTCAATAAGAGATATAGGAGATTTATCATTGTACCTTTTAGAAAAGTCCTCTCGTTCCATCATTTGAGCTAAAGTAGTTGATGAAGCAAGATTTAACATCTCGTCTATAGATAGCTTTTCTAGCCAACTTTTATTTGATATAATTTCTAAATTATCTTTATGTAAGATTTCAGAAATTACGGTTAACACATCCTTAGAGTATTTACTGACATCTTTGCTGGCAATCCTATTTCTTGTATCGGACTTTCCAGAAGGATCTCCAACCTGAGCAGTGAATTCTCCAAGTATTAAAACAGCTATATGTCCTTCTTCTTGAAACTTCCTCAACATTCTGAGAATTGCATACCATCCAAGAGTTACATCAGGAGCTGTAGGATCGATTCCTAATTTTATTCGTAGTTTTTTTTTGCTTCTAATGGTTAAGAAATCATCTAAGGGCTCAATGTTGGATGCTCTATTTGTTAAGTATTCCATAATTATCTAGAAAGTGTATACCTCCAAAAGTGAGAAGTTATATCTTTTGAATTTTTTCTTGGTTTAGCTATTGCCTGTCCAAGTACATGAATTCTAGGCAATAAGTATACAGGGCCTTCAAAGAGGTTAGACATGTCGTGAATAATTGTTATGCCCATAGCTTGAGTTATATTCCCTGGACCTGTTATAAAGTTTGATTTAATTTTTCTTTTTCTTCTAGTTTCCATTGTGGGCTTACCCAATAATATTTTACCTGATCTCACTAAGATACATTCGGTTGTTCCTTTTTTACCGGCTAGTACATATAATCCAATATTCTGTCCATACGTTTTTAATACTGAGATATAAGGAGGCCCTTTTACTAATGACTCTGGCATACGGTGCGAGTAACTTTTCATCATAGACATTGGATCTTTTTTTTCAGTACTATAAGCCTCTGTTTCTGTAATCATTATTTCTGTATACTTAGAATTAAACTCAGTAGCTATTCTCATTCCTAATAAGTCAATACCTGATTTTGGAGATGATTGAGATAGAATTTGAAGCACTCTGTTATCAAGTACAGCCATTCTATTCATAATCTTTAAGAATAGCTGGAAAAGTAGAGGTGATTTCTTTAATTAAATTCTTTCTGATATCAGATAGTTCATGATCTTCTATAGTTTTATCAAAACTTCTCAATTTTATTCTTAATCCTATTGTTCTCTTATTAGTATCTGGAGAAAAAAATTCATCAAAAATATAGGATGAATTTTCAAATTCAGAGAAAGTATCAAATATATACTCTAGTAAATTACTAGCACTCAAATCTTCCTGCAACTCAAAGGATAAGTCAAATTTAATAAAAGGAAAATTTGAAATTTCATTAAATGGGTACTGAGTTTCCTCTAAATCCAACAGCTTATCAAGATTGATTTCAGCTAAATAAATATTTAATTTAAGGCCAAAATATTCTTTTGACGTTTCAGAAAGCTTACCAAACCATCCAATATTTACCTCATTATTGAACATTGTAAAAGACTGCTTAGAATGTAAACCAGGTCTATTGATCTGTTCATATGAAATTTTTGCATTAGTTAGTCCTTCTAATACTGAAGAAATGTAAAAGATGTCTACCCCCATATCTTTCTCTCTTCTGTCATTAGGTGTAATTTTTTCAGGTATTATCAATGATAAATAATTAACCTGTTCTGGAATATTCTTATCTATTTCACTAGGAATATTATTAAAGCATATACCAATCTCATATAAAGGACGCATATTATTACCTAAATTAATATTGTTTACGGTGTTTTTAACAAGTTGTGAAGTTGATGTTGTTCTTAAGAATTCTTGTGTTTCATCAAGAGGGTTAGATACAGAAACTAGATTTCGTTCTGGTGTAAAAATATTAGAGTCATTTTTAGAGATAAATGATAAATTATAGCATTCATAGAATCCCGATGAAGTCAAATAATTTGCTATAGTCTGTAAATCTTTCCATTCATTACCAACTGTGAAATTATTACCATAAGAGATAGTACTTGGAAAAGAGTCAAAATCAAGATGTCTGGCTAACTCTTCGACAATGTCAATATCTCTATCTATATCGTACCTCCAAGATGGTACAGTTATATCATATGTCTTATCTGCAGCTAATTCATGTACAAATCCAAGACCTTTAAGGATTTTTCTAATCTCTTTGTCAGAGATTTCTACTCCAATTATTTGTAAAAAATATTTTCTATCGAAGTTTATTATCTTATCGTTTACAGTACGATCTCGATTTCCAGTAATTAGACTAAAAGTGATATTCTCATTAGTATTTAATATACATTTTCTAAATTCAGACAAGGCATTTTCTTGTATTTGATTATCTACACCTCTTTCGAATCTCATAGAAGCTTCGGATATTAGATTTAATGATCGTGAAGTATTCATAATGTTAACAGAATTAAAGTTAGCACTTTCAATTAATACATTTTTAGTAGCTTTACTAACTTGAGTCTCATAACCCCCCATTACACCCGCCAAAGCAATGGGCTTATCATTATCAGTAACAATAATATCATTATTTGTTAGAGTTCTTTTTACTCCATCCAATGTTTTTATTATTTCTTTAGCCTTAGATTTTCTTACTGAAATTAGCCCATCTAATTTATCTCTATCGAAAACATGCAATGGTTGTCCTAAATCAAACATAATGTAATTAGTTGCGTCAACAAAGTTGTTTATTGGTCTAACTCCTACACTTGATAATTTGAAACGTATGTCAAGTGAACTATCTTTAATCTCAATATTTTCTATCTCCATGCCAAAATATGATGTTGAGCCAGAGTTTGTACCATTACTTACTTTTCTTGTGGGTAGAATGTCACTATTAAAATAGGAATCAATTACTTTAAGTGGTTTATTGATCTTAGTGGAAAGTTCTCTTGCTAGTCCATAATGAGACATTGAATCTCCCCTATTGGGAGTTACAGAAAGGTCTATCATCGTATCAGTAGAGTTATAACATGTTTCCAGAAGAGCTCCCTTGATCATATTTTGATCTGATAATTTAAGAATTCCATCTTGGTCATTCCAAAGATTAAGCTCTGATGGTGAACATATCATACCATTTGATTCATAACCTAATATATTTTTTGATTCAATTTTAAATTTATCTTTGATATACGATCCAGGTTTAGCAACTGCAACTAAATCCCCTTGATTGAAATTCCAAGCACCACAGATAATTTGTAAAGATTCATCACCAACATCTACAGTCGTCAATCTAATTTTATCTGCATTTACAGGAGTTGAAATTTCAGTTACCTCTCCTATTACAATATTTTTGTAATCTGGCTTTAAATTTGATATATCTTCAATTTCGTAGCCTAATGATTCAAGCATTTTTAACAGTTCATTATTATTGATTGATGATAAATCAACCCACTTCTCGAGCCAAGATTTTAATACCTTCATTTAAATTGTTCTAAAAATCTAAGGTCATTATCATAAAAATGTTTTATATGATCAATTCCATACCTAATCATAGCCAAACGTTCTACACCCATACCAAATGCATAGCCTTGTGCTGAGTCTTTGAAACCTACATTTTTGAATACATTAGGGTCAACCATTCCACATCCAAGAATTTCAAGCCATTCATTGTCTTTCCATTTGACTAACATTTCAGCAGAAGGTTCTGTAAAAGGAAAGAAATGAGGTATGAACTTTGTTTTTACATTTTTACCAAAAAATTCTTTTGCGAAATGATTTAAAGTACCTTTTAGATCTGTGAAAGTGATACCTTCATCTACCGCAAGTCCTTCAATTTGGTGAAATACAGGTGAGTGCGTAGCATCAAGTTGGTCAGACCTGAATACCCTACCTGGAACGACAATAAATATTGGAGGATCATTTTTTTTCATATGTCTTGCTTGTACTGTACTTGTTTGAGTTCTTAGTAAAGTCTCATTGGTTGTTCCATAATTTAAGTAGAGAGTATCTGTTTCATATCGTGCTGGATGCCAGTCGGGAGTATTGAGAGCATCAAAATTATGCCAAGAAGTTTCTGCTTCTGGACCTCTCTCTACCTTAAAACCTAGTTTTGAGAAAATTTCTACAACCTCAAGCATTGTAGAATAAAGTACGTGTTTAGCTCCAGTGTTATTAGTACTCCAATCTAAAGAAATATCGACTGAATCATTTTCTTCATTAAGGATAATCAAACGTTTTTTTTCAGCTTCCACTGCGGTACCTATAAGGTCTTGAATTTTATCAGTAATTTTTTTAATTTCTGGGCCATACTTCTTTTTATCGTGTTCAGATAATGTAGACAGATTTTTTCTTTCTTCAGCAATTAACGAGCTGTTGCCTAGAAATTCTTTTTGTAAAGCATTTAAATTTTCAATCGAAGATGAATTAATGATAGCAACTTTAAGAGAAGCAATAATATTATCTAGATTTGGTCTAGGCATCTGTATTTTTTGATGCTTCTTTGACTAATTTTTTAAATGACTCAGGTTCATTTACAGCTAAGTGAGCAAGAATCTTCCTATCAACTTTTATACCTGACTTATTTAAACCATTTATAAACGTCGAGTAGGTCATTCCTTCTAATCGTGCTGCTGCATTTATTCTTGCTATCCATAATCTTCTGTAATCAGATTTCTTTTTTCTTTTATGTTTAAAGGAGTCGTCTTTTGCATGCATTACCTGTTCATTTGCTGTCTTGAATCGGCGACTTCTAGCGCCAGTATATCCTTTAGCCTGCTTTAGAATTTTCTTCTTTCTTTTTTTTGAAGCTACAGAGTTTGTTACACGTACCATAATCTATTCAATCAACTTTCTAATTTTTTTGGCATCACCTTTTGATGCTTTAACATCCCTTTTTAATCTTGCCCATGAATTACTACCTTTTGCCAATTTATAATGTGATCTTGAAGACCTCCTTCTCATAAGCTTTCCAGAACCTGTTACTCTTATTCTTTTTGTCATGCCTTTGTGTGTCTTTTTCTTCATTTTTTTTTCTTTTTATTTTTAGATAAAGGTAACAATACCATAGTTATTGACTTTCCATCATTATTTGAAACAACATCAATTGTGCTCATATCTTTCATCTCTTCACCAAATTTATCAAGAACTCTCTGACCTAACTCTGGATGCTCAGCTTCTCTTCCTCTAAACCACATTGTTAACTTCACTTTGTCACCATTTTCGATAAATTTTTTCGCCTTGTCGAGTTTAATTGAAAAGTCATTAGGGCGTATCTTAGGTGTTAATTTCAGTTCTTTAACACTAATTTTTGTTTGCTTTTTTCTAGATTCCTTTGCCTTCTGAGATTGCTCATATTTAAATTTACCATAGTTCATTAATCTTGCTACTGGAGGGTTTCCTTCTGGTGAAACTTGAACTACATCTAAACCAAGTTGATTACCTAAAATAATTGCTTTTTTTGTTTCAAGAATACCAATCTGTACTCCATCTGGTGCAATCACAAGTAATTCTTTTGACTCTATATCTTCATTTACTTTCAGGTCTTGTATATATTCTCCTCCATAAAAAAAAAGCAGGAAATCCTGCTACCGTATAATATTTATTATATGGTGGAACAGATGTTCTCTTAAAAATAAATATACCACACATTTTTTTTTACTTGTAAAAAATACAAGATTAGAAGGAAAGAATATTAAGTTTTGTTAGTCTGTATTTTAATTAAAGCGTTAACTGATTCAACTCCCTTAGTCTTAGCTCTTGAGTCTGCTTGCTTTATGTCTGTAAGGTTTAGTATGCAATTTGCAATATATACATTTTTGTGAATTGTAATATTAATTAATCCATTCGATACTGAAGATGAGATATATTCATAGTGATCTGTTTCACCTTTTACAAGAATTCCTACTGCGATATACTCAGTTCTATCTCCAGCGAGTGAAGATAGTCTATTGATCTCATGTGGTATTTCCCATACCCCGGGAACTTCTGTAATTTTGTAATTGAGATGATGTTTTATCAGCTCTTCTTTGATAGATTTCTCTAGTATGTTCGATATACTTTCATAGTATTTTGATATGACTATATCAACCATCATCTTCTCCGAACAAATGTCCCAATTTTGTTTTTTTAGTATAAATATATTTTTTATTTTCTACAGTTTCTTGTGAAACTAATGGCGTTCTTTTGGAGATCTCTAATCCAAATCCTGCTAAACCTGCTCGCTTTCGAGGATTATTTGTCAATAAGTTCATACGTTTTACACCTAGTTCTCTTAATATTTGAGCACCAATACCATAATCCCTCATATCTGGTGGAAAACCAAGTCGCTCATTAGCTTCAACAGTATCATCTCCTTGATCTTGATAAGAATATGCTTTTATCTTATTTCCAAGTCCTATCCCTCTACCTTCATGACCTTTCATGTAAAGCAGAACACCAGATTTATTTTCTGAAATTAGTCTCATTGCTATAGCTAGTTGTCCCCCGCAGTCACACTTTTGTGAAAAAAGTGTATCTCCAGTAAGGCATTCCGAATGTACTCTGACCATTGTTTGGTTATTTTCTTTTATATCTCCCAATGTCAAGGCTATATGTTCGTTTTGATCAATATTAGATTTGTATACATGTGCATTAAACATTCCAAATTTAGTAGGAAGTTTTGATTCAGAGATTTTTTCTATTAAATCTATATTTTCTAACTTATGCTCAATAAGATCTTTGATAGTTCCAACTTTGATACTATGTTTATTAGCAAATTCAATAAGATCGTCTAACCTTGCCATTTTTCCATCATCATTGATAACTTCACATATAACTGCTACTTCGGTCATACCCGTTTCTTTACATAAATCAATGGCTGCTTCCGTATGTCCTGCACGCCGCAAGACACCACCCTCCATTGCCATTAGTGGAAATATATGTCCAGGAATATTAAAATCTGTACGATCTGCAAGTGGATCGGCCAATTGTTTAATTGTTTTAAAACGGTCTTCTACCGATATGCCTGTTGTTACTCCATTGTCTATTGCGTCTACTGATACAGTGTATTGTGTATGTGTTTCGTTACTAACTCCGTCCATGAGGTTCAATTTAATTTTGTCTGCAATTTTTTTAGAAATTGGTGCACAAACTAACCCCCTACCTTCTTTGATCATAAAATTTATATGTTCTGGAGTTAAATTATCTGCTGACATAATTAGGTCACCTTCATTTTCTCTAGACTCGTCATCAACAAGAATTACCATATTTCCTTTTGAAAATGATTCTATAATATCATGTGTGTTGCTAATCATTTAGAAAACTTATATACATATTTACCAATAATATCGTACTCAATATTTACTTCTTCATTTTCATTTACTGTCAAAAAGTTCGTATTTTTAAATGTTTCAGGAATTATAGAAACATAGAACAATTTGTCGGATTTAATATTTGTTGTTAAGGAGATACCGTTTATAGAAATTGAACCTTTATCGATGATGTATGTGTCATCAGTTGTAGTAAAATAGAAATCATTAAGTTTACCTTTTACAACTTTTATTTCATTTATTGTACCGATATCATCTACGTGACCTAAAACTATATGCCCACTAAATAACGAATTATGTTTTACGGGTAATTCTAAATTAACCAATGTGTTTTTACTATAATTACTAATAATAGTTCTACTAATGGTTTCTTCTGACAGATCAAAAGTTATTGAATTTATGTCAAATTTAGAAACTGTAAGGCATGCGCCATCAACACTTATGCTCATGCCAATAGCTAATTCATGAAACTCGTTTACAATGATTAACTTATTTTGTGATAAATCAATATCGATTACTTTGCTGGTGTGTGTGACAATACCTGTGAACATTTATTGATTCTCTTTTTCATATATATATAGACTATCTTCAGGATAATTTATATTTTTTAATAAGGTATATTTTTTATTTATGTAGGACTTATTTAAGTAATTTTTATCAATGCTAACAAATTGGTTTTTAGATTCAAAAATATACATTCTATTAATTAATGATACATTTTTATCATTTGCAGATGTATCAAGAGAGCCCGGAGAATCGAAAAGATTCCAAGTTTTAAGTCCTCCTTCTAGTAACAAAGAGTGGATATTCAATTGTGTAAAACTATCTAATATACTTTCTGGAGTCAATATTTTCTGATCAATAAATATAACTCTTTCTTTATTGAGAATAGACTTATTGGTTTTTTCATCTATATCAAAAGAATTACATATGAATAAAAAATTGCTATATTTATTGTAATTATGTAAAAACTTCTTTGAGTTTATATCATTGCCCCATAAAACAACACCAAAAGGATCAGATGAAATTAAATCATAACGAATATTTAACTTCGGATCATCTATTAAAAGAGTATTTTTTCCAATTAGTATTGCATCTACATTGTTCCTTATTATATGACCTAATTTTCTTGAATAATCGCTCGATATATATTCATCAATATTGTTTGACGAATAAGTAGACCAATCTTTTGTAACTCCAAATTTAGAAATTATATATGGACGAGCACTACTTGCATACGTCATATAACTAGGGTCTATAAAGCTTGTAGCTCCAACTTCTACTTTTACATTAATATTATTTCTTTGCATATAAATCAAACCTTTACCGTTCGTTCTTACATCTGGGTCGATATCTCCTATAACAATTTTGTTGAAAAGTTTCGATTCAGCAAGTAATTTTGCACATGATGGGGATGTATCATCATGCATACATGGTTCCAATGTAAGAAATAAAGTACATTTACTAGTATCTATATTTAACTTGAGAATAGCTTTTATAAGAGATGCCTCAGCATGGTCTGTACCTTTTCCCTTATGAGAAGCGGTTATTACCATATTATTATTTTCATCTATTAATGCTGCACCTACAGTTGGATTTGGAAGAAGCTTTTGACCAAATGCAGGAATAAGAGCTTCGGACATTCCTTTAGAAAAACCAAGATTGATAAAATCTTCTTTAGTTAGCAAATATTGCTCCACCCTGAACCGCTACATCAACGCCAAGCAATGCTAATTCCTCAAGCATATGCTCTTGAACTCCCCCATCTACAGAAATCTTCCCCTTATAATCAGGATATATACTTACAAATTCTTTAACTCTATCTATTGGAGAAAGAATAGGGTTTTGATTTGAAAAACCAGGCTTTACACATAAAAGAAGTATGGATTCAGCTTCATGAAGGTAGTCTTCCAGTACAGTAAGTGGTGTTGAAATTAGTACACCAATACCAAGCATAAAATTATCATTTTTGAGGTTTATAAATTCATTTAATGTAACAGATTCACAATGAACTGTTACATTAAAAAGCTCTAATTCAAAGATATTTGTGAAGAATGAATTTGGGTCTTCTATCATTAGATGCACATCTAATTTATAATCTGTTGTAGTACTGATTTCATATAGAAGATCATATGGTATACCATAAGTTGGGCAGAATATATTGTCTCCAATATCAATATGAAGCATATCAAATTCTTTATTATGCTTTAATATATCTTTATAAATTTCTTTTTGATTTGCTGCGAGTATACTTGCTGATATTTTCATTTTCTACCACGTAGCCAATCTAATGCACTCATTTTATTTTTTCCTGGAGGAGTAATTTTATCTGCATATAAAAAACCATCATAAAAGTTTAACTTCAATCCTTTATCAACAGAGTAGCTATGTATTTTTAAGTTAAGATCTTTATATTCATACTTAGCTGGACCTATGTAATTTAATGCCCTTATCCTCATTGAGGCGTGTTGTTTTGATAAGTCATTTAGTTTTAGATCGCAGTCCTGAATCTTATATGATTTTTTTAAGGTCACAGATTCATGTAATCTATCTGATTGTAATTCATTATTGAAAACTAATTTGTACTCATTAGGATCTAACATAATTTTACGAAAAGCAGCAAAACTCTTTGTATACAGATCTGTTGCATAATCGTTATCAGAAATTGGAAAAAGCGAAGTTTTATATATTCTTCCTGAGTCGATACTTTCATTGATTTCGAATATAGTAATTCCAGTTTCCTTATAACCGTTTAAAATAGAATATTCAATAGGTGATGGTCCCTTTAAGTTAGGGAGAATGCTTAAATGGAGATTAAATAATTTCTTTCGATTTGCGTAGTTTGAATTTATAAGTTTGTTATTTTCTAAAAATTTATGTGTAAAAATATGCCCGAAACTACACACTAAACCGTATTCAAGGTCATCATAAATGTCTAGTTCGTTGAAATATGAATATGAGATATTATTTGCAAGACAGTATTTCTCAAAATCATTCTTGATTATTTTTCCTCTTAATATGTTTTGTTTATTTAATGTCAATACTTTTAATGTATTTTGAGGTAAGTCGTATAACATTTCATTTGTCTCAAGTAATATCTCATATGCGTAGATACTTCTTGCATCAGACCCAAAAAAATAATTAATTTTCATAGGGACCTGGGAAACCATTTATAGCAATTTTTGTTATTGCTTCTTTTCTTTCTTTGCGTTTGAGTCTATTTAGTAACAATTTACCATTTAGATGATCTATCTCATGCTGAAGCACTCTACCTGTTAATTCTTCACCTTCATGTACTTTTAGTTGATTATTTGAGTCTACACACTCCACTCTTACATAGTCAGATCTAGGGATATCAAAATAGTAACCTGGAACAGATAAGCATCCTTCATAAAATACTGATGTGTTTTTTCTTGATGTAATTTTTGGATTTATACAGTAATTAGGCCCATTACCAACATCATATACAAATAATTGAATATTTTTGCTTATTTGTGGAGCAGCTAAACCAACGCCATGAGCTTCATACATAATATTGTACATATTCTCTATTAAATTGTTTAAGTTATTATCAAACTTAGATATTTTTGATGATTTTAATTTTAAGGATGGGTGACCTAATGTAATTATTTTTTCCATAAATAGATGATAAGAACCAATTAAAGATAGTTAATAAAAGAATACTCAAATTTTTTAAGATCTTCATAATAATTATTTTGTAAGCATTCTTCCAGTGTATATGTTAATTGATACGTATAGTTTTTAGTAACTGGATCAATAATTGGTCCACTTAATTTATCACTAAAGATCTTTATAGGGTTATTGGAAGTTATTTGTATTAGTTTAGTATCATGACTAGGTCCGTATTTATTTCTATAACTGAATTCATCATTAAGCCAATTATTAATGTTCTTCATAGATAATAGATCAATAAATTTATGATCACGTCTAGTTAAAACATACAATTGTGAATTAGATACTTTAAGTATATTCAAGTAACGAATCAACCTAGCAAGTCTATTTGAATTCAAAACGTTTATATATGAAATGGTAGGTTCGATAATGACATTGACATTAGAAATTTTATTAGATTCCTTGAAAATATTGATTTCGTCATCATTTATATTTGCAGCATTTAATAGTTCATTTTTTAATTCAGTACTGCAAAATTCAAAATTATATGTTGCTTCTGTTGTTATAAGTTTAGGCTCCGTTCTCAAAAAGGTCACAAGAGAATCTTTAATTGTGTGTTCGTGGAAGTACTTTACAGATAATTTAGGCAAACTAATTTCAATCACATCATTTGATCTAACATATCTATAATCAGGAAACTCTGAATAGTAAAACTGTATATGATCAGTGTATATACTTTGAATATTGCTCACATCTATTAAATTAAACTTTGGCATTCTAGACTCGGTATATGCATAATTATTTATATCCCAGTAGTGGAGCAGTAAATTTTTTTTGTTCATATGTGGGTTAAAGATAGAAGTATTTAAAGAAATAATAATACCAGATTTATTCTTATTAATAATTCTACTCATCAGAGATGATTCTTGTTTGCCTCCTGTTTTTTGATAGAAAAGAATTATCAAGTTGTTATCATTAAGAAATTCAGCTAATAATTTAATGCTTCTTAAAGAAGGTACATATATGATATTTAATTGACTAGGGTCAATATTTTCAATAAGCATGTTTCTACAGTCTTTTCCATAAATATATTTTGGATCAGTTATGTTAATATTTTTTTGGATATTAATTTGACTTAGAATTAATTCGAAGTGTAATTTAATAGTATGACCAGTTGGGTTACAATAATAATTTGATAAATGTGTAAAATAGTTTATTAAATTTACATCAACCATGGAATCAATACTTATAATTTCAGACATTGAAGAACTATTCAAAGGTTTAAATTCATGTATCCCGGAAACGATTCCTTTTACAGTTCTCTTATTGAAGACAATATTTACAAGTTGATTAATAGCTATATCTTTTTCAAGATGTGTAGGAATGGCATAAGTATAATTTTTGTTTGAAAATCTACCTTTACTAATTACTAATATATTTGCTGTATAACTATGCAATAACATGATCTAATATTTGTTTTGCGATCATGAACTTGCTTGATATTGACATATTTTTTCTGTTATTGTTCTTATCAATAATAGTTATTCTGTTTTCTTCAGATCCAAATCGAGTGTCACTATCAGAAATATTATTTACCACCATATAATCAATACCTTTCTCGTTCATTTTCTTTAGATCAGGGTCACTCGTTAATTGAGCTGAAAATCCAACTACAATTAATTTAGGGTTCTCTGATTTTATGTTTTTTATTATATCTATATTGGGTGACATATTTATTGATAAATCGCCATTTCGTCTATCAAGTTTTCCATTAGTTCTTGTAGGTATAAAGTCTGAAATGGCAGCAGGCATAAACAAATAGCCTTCATTTAAGTTCGTTTCTTTAATTATTTCTATTAAATCTCCGGAAGACTCAAAATTTATTTGATTTATTTGATTAAGATTTTTGTACGTTATGGAGGTTATAAAATTAGTTTTGTATCCTCTTGAGTGACTCTCAAGAGCTAAAGCGTAACCCTGTTTTCCTGATGAACCGTTAGTTATATATCTAACATCGTCAATGAATTCTCTTGTTGGGCCAGATATAACAAATACTTTCTCATCTTTAACTTCTGTTAATAATTCAAACACTTCTATAGGTTCTAAAAGTCGACCTATCCCACTATCTCCTACATCTAATAACCCATATCTAGGCCCATATATATCAGCTACATGTAATAAATTACTTAAGTTATTAGTAATAAACTCATTAGTTAGCATTTCCTCATGCATCGCAGGAAAAATCTTCAGTCTATTTTTATACATCAAAATTGTAGATGTTAGCAAATCATCAGCAATACCATTTGCTACTTTAGATACAAAATTTGCTGTTGCAGGATAAATAATAAATTCATCTGCCCAACGTGCTAATTCTATGTGATGAGATATTTTTCTATCTTTAACCCAAGACCTATACAAATCATATTTATCGTAATCTGAATCATTTATATAGTTACTTCCTTCGTAAGTAACTATTATTTTTATATTATAATTTTCTTTAAGAAAATTTACTAGATCTATACTTTTTTTGGCGGCGATGCTTCCTGTTATACCGAGTAGAAGATTTCTTTGAGACATTTAATTGTCTTCTTTTACCTCAACTTTACCAGCTTGAATTTCTTCAAAGGCAACTGTTAACGGTTTCCTACTTAAGCTCTGGACTTGCGGAGGGACGTAAGCTCCTATTCCCTCTCCAAGCTGCGTAAAGTATGAATTGATATCTCTAGCTCTTTTCGAAGCAGCAATTACAAGCGAAAATCTTCCAGGTATATTTTTTAATAATTCTTCAATTGGTGGTTTTATCATAAGATTTCTTTATTTATTATATCGTTGACCTGGTTTACTGTTGCGTTTATTTCATTATTAAATATATTATATTTAAAGAATTCTTTATGTTTTCTTTGCTTATTTGCTAAATCCATTCGTTTAGTTATAAAAATATCATCTGTATGATCTCTTTTATTAAGTCTCTCTATAAGATATTCATTGTCTATATCTATAAATATGCCAACTGAATTAGGATATTTGTGCATAATAGAGATTGCGCCATTAACTTCTAGATCTAAGATTATCCCTTCGTACGACTCTTTATTTGAGACCTCTTTGTAAGTAGTTCCATATAAGTTACCGTCGTATTCTTCGTGTTCAATCAGCTCATCATTTTCTATTAAAGATTTGAACTGATTATTGCTAATAAAGTTATAGTCCACACCATCAATTTCATTCACTCTGATTGTTCTTGTTGTAGATGAAATACAAAAATATAAGTTATTCTCCTTATTTATTTTATTTATGATTGTTGACTTTCCTACTCCAGATGGTCCTGAAATAACTATTATCATATTCTATTTTTATATATATCTATATGAAGGTCAAGATCTAATTATTACTTTTGTAGAACTTTATTAATACTTTCTAACAAACCATTAACAAACTTTGCTCCTTCTTTAGATGAATGAGTATCAGTTAATTTCACCCATTCAGCAATTATTATCTCTTTTTGTGTTAATTTCATTGAAAGCTCAGATACACCTAAAATCAAGCAAACTTTTTCTACTGAGCTAATTCTTTCGAAAGTCCAATTTGTAGCATTCTCGTCAATATACAAAATAATTTCTTCTAAAATAGATTCAGTATTAACAATAAGTTGTACATATCTAATATTTTGTTTGGGAGATAGTTGCTTTTGCTTCTTTATGGTATCTTTTAAAGTTTGAGAACTAGAAATATAAAATGCATAAAAATTTGTAAAAGCATACTGCCTAAAATCACTTTTATCCACGTGTTATATAACCTCCATTTTTAGTATCTATTTTAATTTTATCTCCAATATTAATAAACAATGGTACATTGACTTCTAGTCCAGTATTACACAAAACAGTCTTAGTGGCCGACGAGACAGTATCTCCTTTTACCCCAGGTTCAGCTTCCGTAACAATCACCTCTACAGTTGCTGGCAATTCAATCGTAATTGGTTTATCCATGTACATTTTTATTGTAACTTCAAGATTTTCTGTAAGAAATTTGATACTGTTTTTAATAAAATTATGATCTAATTCTATTTGGCTGTAATCTTTAAGGTTCATAAATGTGTAGCGATCTGCGTTACTAAATAAGTAACTATACAACTCATTATCAATATACGCAGCTTTTACATCCTCATCAGCTCTAAATGTCTTGTCAATTATTGCATCAGTTTCTATGTTCCTAAGTTTTGTACGTACGAAAGCCCTTCCTTTACCTGGCTTTATGTGCTGATGTTCTAAAATTAACATGAGTTTTTCTTCTAGTATTATTACTTGTCCGGCGCGTATATCATTCGTCGAGACCATTACGGAATTACACCATCCTTTTTAGCTTTATATTTAAGTTCTAGAAACTCTTCATAAGATTTTGTGAACGTCATATCACCATTTTTATCGGTTAATAAATAATATATAAAATTCGTATCTAAATCTTGATATACAGACATAAGGGATTCTTCACCGAAGCTACTAATCGGTGTCGGTGGTAGTTCTAAGTATTTATAAGTATTGTATAGTGAATCTAGTTGTAGATCTGCTAGTAGTACCTGACTTTTTCGTTCTCCTAAAGAGTACAGAACTGTCGAGTCAATTTGCAATGGCATACCTATTTCCAATCTATTACGGATAACAGAAGCTACAAGTGGCCTGTCCTCCTTGATTTTAGCCTCAGCTTCTACAAGACTTGCAATTATAAATAATTCATATTCAGATGTTGACCATAAAGGTATTGTGAACGTACTCTGAATCTTCGTAGAGATAGTTTTTAATTGATTAGCCATAGTTTGAAAAATTTCTGCTCCATCAGCATCAATAAAATAACGGTAAGTATCTGGAAATAAGAGTCCTTCCCAATTTGATAAGATGAGTTCCTCCTCTTCTGTTAGGTAAGGTGAATCTACGTTTCCTGAAGTAAGTGTATTTACAAGGGATAAATAGTCATATCCTGTTTGTATAGCAATTGAATCAATTGTTTCCGAGAGCCAAAGTCCTTCAGTAGTTGTTATCTCGAATGTTTTTAGTGGAGGACCTATTAACAAAATATTTACTATAGCTTCATAAGACAAGTTTGATACAATCTCGTAGTTTCCTGATCTTAGCCTGTCAGAGTATCCTTCATTTCTAATATAGATTTCGAAGGTTAAGGCATTATCTATTAGTCGTTCTTCTTTTAATATTTTTGATATATAAGCCGCAGACGAACCATTAGGAATTTCTAAATAAGCAGTAAATAATTCTTTTTCTTCAGATATTGAACTATTACTAGAAGTAAAAAACTTTGGTGCATTAGTACTTACCAATTTTTGTGTTGATACGATAATAAGCAATATAAATAATATAGTTGTCAATTGCCTGTATTCAATAAATCTATAAAAATATTTATTCATAAATAGACCTATTAATAATCCCAATATTAAGTTTTGATGAAATTTCTTCAAAAATTTTATTATTATATATATCAAATAACTTAGAAGAAATTTCTAACGCTTCTTTAGCTGATTTAACAAAATCTCCTGGACTGATATTAAAGTTGGATAATGTTTTTTGTATATCCTCATTTATTATGTAATCATACAACAAAGAAAAAGATGAATAGTTCTCTCCAAAAATGTAATCTATATTATATTTTTTGCTGTAATCATTACAAAGATTTATATAATTATTCAACTCATGTCTAAAATCTAATATTTCATTTGGAACATACTCATCCATAGAATAATTACCCACTGCTTGTGAAATTATTGCAAGACCTTCAATTATATTCATTTTCTTTTGATATTGTTCTTCTAACATCAAGATAGAAGGAATAAATCTGTCTCGACTTAAATGCAATAACTTATCTGATAAATGTGTAGTTTTATCTTCTTCAATAAACAAAAAATGGTTTAAAAAATTATATTTATTTTGAAAATCATTTTTAATTAATTTTAAGTTGTGTTGATTTTGATATACCCAAAAGCTACTACTTAATGTTTCTACTGCCGTTTTGTAGTCATACATTTTTAATAGTCCTGAAACAGTAGTGTATGATAAAGAAAATTGCGATTCTAAATCATTAGCTTTAATATTAAATAAATTTTGGTACCACTCTGAATTTAATGTCTGATCAAGAAATACATAAGCTTGGCCTAGTTTGTCAATACCTCTCCTACCTGCTCTGCCTGTTAATTGCATATATTCATTACCCTTTATTGCTCGAGTCGAAAAACCATCATATTTATACAAATTTTGTATTACAACAGACTTAGCGGGCATGTTTAAGCCAAGAGCTAATGTCTCTGTTGCAAAAAGAATATCTATATAGTTATTTAAAAACAGTAGCTCTACAATTTCTTTAGCTAAGGGAAGCATGCCTGCATGGTGATAAGATACTCCTCTGGACCACATCCAAAAAAGTTCATCATAATTCAGTAGTTCCTTTTCTTCTTTAGAAATTACACCTATCAATGAATCAAGATATTCATTTAGAGATTGTGAATTATTTTTTTTGCTTGAGTCATTGGCCATCCTTCTAGCGTACGATTCTGTTTTAGCCCTTGAAAAAAGGAAGTAGATAGCTGGAGTAGCCTCAATATCAAGAAGATACCTACAAAAATTATTAAGGTATGGTCGTGAGTACGTATTTTTAGATTCCGACTTATAATATTTATTTAAAGTTTTGGATAAAAATTGTTTATCAATATATTCGTCTGATTTTATTTGTATTATATTAGTAATCTCATTAGAAGATTGATCTTGTACGGCTAAATTTGAGATGAGAGGGACTGGTCTAGTCTCTGAGACTATTAAATCTGTAGGCCCCCTTAGTGAAACTAACCAACTCTGAAACTCCATCGTGTTTGCTATTGTTGCAGAAAGATAAACAAGTCTTACATTTTTTGGGAGATGAATAATGATTTCCTCCCATACCTTTCCCCTCTCTTTGTCTCCAAGGAAATGAATTTCATCGAGAACTACTAATCCTATTTCTGAAATACACTCATCTTGAGTAAATATCATATTTCTTAATATTTCAGTTGTAAGTACCAAAAGAGGGGCCTCCTTGTTTATACTACGGTCGCCAGTTAAGATTCCTACATTATTTTTATATACATTTTTAAAATCATTATATTTTTGGTTTGAAAGCGCCTTGATTGGCGTAGAATAAATAACTTTACTTTTTTCATTAACAAATTTCTTAATTGCATATTCAGCAACTAAAGTTTTACCAGACCCTGTAGGAGACACAACAAGAACATCAATATTTTTATTTATTGAGGATATAGCCTTTTTTTGAAAATGATCTAAATTAATCAAATTTTTTCTTTAATACTGCTAGGAATAATTCATAAACAACGTAAACGGGGAAAGTAAATATTGCGAGTGATATAGGATCTCCTGTTGGTGTAATTACTGCAGATAAAATTAATATAAATACAAATATTTCTTTCCTTTTATCTCTTAAATATTGCGTCTTTATAATTTTGTTAATTATAAGAATTGACATAATAATTGGAAATTGTAAAAAGATCCCTATAAATATAAAGAAGCGGAAAATAAATTGAAAATAGTAATGGGACCTGAGTCCTATAGTAAGGTCAGTAAACGAAATTAAAAAATCGAGTCCTAAATGAATGTTTTTGTAGCCAAGGTATGCTCCTCCATAGAAAAAGATCAGTGATACGAAAGTTAAAGCCCATGAGACTATCTTGAATTTCTTATCTGATGCAGGAATTAGAAATGCAGCTATATTATATATGACTATTGGCAAAGAGATATATAGAGCCAAAAAAAACACAACTAATATTTTTACTTGAAGAGGTTCAGTTATATGATGGACTACTAAGCTTTCCTGATTAAATCCTATTTTTTGTAAAGGATACAGCAAATAATCAACAAAAACATCATGCAAATACCAAGATGGGATAAGAGCAATACCTAGTGAGGTTAATGATAGAACTACTCTCTTATTCAGCTCTGAGAAATGATCCATGAAAGATAAGTTTTGATTACTCACGAGTCTCATCATCTTCAATCCATTGCCAGCTTTCATGAACTGAGTCATCTCCAATAAGGTCTCTTTTAGTCTCTTGGCTTCTGTTAAATGATGTAATCTTTCTATAGTAGCCAATCAATTTTTTATTTGGGATAATCCCAAAAGCAATAAGTGCAACAAAAATTAGTTCAAATATACTCATAACATCAATTTAATAAATTGACTAGATTAATAACTTTACGAAAAGAAGATTTAATTTCAGCATTTATTCCAATATCATCAACTACTTTTATCATATAAATATTTTTTTTATAAAATTCTAAAGCAATTGATCTATTTCTAAACCTAATAGAGTAATCTCCAATTTTGTTCTTTAATATCAAAGAACTATCAATACCTGGAAGTAAGGTATTATTATTTAAATATTTGAAAGTTAATGTGTATTCTTTTTCTTTTAAAGAAGTATCAGGAGAATCAAATTGATAAATATCTTCTGATGTATTGAGTATTCTATGTATCAGGAAAGTTTTGAGTTTATTAGCTTTTAAGTCTTGAGCAAGAAGAACTACTCCTTCATGATTTTTCAATAAAGAGATGGGTTTAATATGATAATTGGACGACGAAATAGTTCCAAGAGGTGAATAATCAATTATAAGTTCTTCATATTCAAAAACGCCTCTTTCATCTTTAACTTTTTCATACAAGGTATCATCCTTAATTGATATATGTTTAGACAAGATATTCTTAAAATTTAGGAGATGTATTTTAGGTATAAAATGCTCGAGATATTTTATATCAGAACCAATAAGGAATTTATACATACTCAATAATTCATAATCTGTTATAAATTGAGTGTCAATTACAACGTCACTCAAATCAATATCAATTTTTTCATTGTTAATCTCTATATCTAGAAAAAGATCAAAATCGTTTGAAATGTATATCTGTGACAAAGTACTCACTATATATTCAAATTCTTCATTATTTATATTCAATAGATGACAAAGCTCATCAATTTTCCATGATGGCTTTTCTTTGACTATTTCTAAGAATCTAAGAATCAAATCAAATTTATTATTCACTAAATTCACTGACTAAATCTTGTTTAAAATCTTTATTTAGTATATTTATTTTTTTTAAATGCTCATCATTTAAAATAAGAAATATTCTTAATCCAAATGGATCGTATGTTTCGATATCTAGATGTAGATAGCCTTCATAATCTTCTGATCTAATTAATTTGTGTATAAATATATTTTTATGTATAAAGTAGGCTTTTTTACTAATAACGATCTCAATCATAATTTTGTTAGTTTGATCTTCCCAAGAAAAATCTGTAGATAACGAATCGAAATTAAGATCCTTACTATGTGACTTATCACCTAGTTTTATATCAGTGATTTTATCCATAATATAGGTTTTTGAAGTTTCATTATCTAAAGCACATAGATACCAAATATCTTTATAAAGCTTAAAACCGTACGGATAGACAATTCTTTTTTTATTACTATATTCAAACGATATTCTTAATTTATTGTCAATTGCTGTCTGTACCTGTACGAAATTCTTGTTGTTTTCTACTACATCCTTACTATTATTTAAAGAAATAATATCTTTTAAGTATAGAAAAGTAGTCAAAAATGCGAAAGAATCATCTGCTTGTTGATTTTTGATATTATTCCAAATGTTTACTCCAGTAAATTCGTATTTAGACTCTAATTCCCATTTATCATTGTTATATTTAATAACAAATCCGATCGATCGTAATACTTCTTTATCTCTTTCGAAACTTCGATGGAAAGCTGAGCTCGATAAATCTCTATATTGTGGAATATTATCTTTAATATAATTAGCATCTATGTTTTCTAATTCTTTTTCGAACAAGATTATTAATGCTAAACATCTTTTAAACACATTTTTCATACAATCAATTTTAATAAGAAGGATGTAATTAAAACTTCATTTAAATTAAAGATTTTATTAAAATTAAATGTATGAAAGTATGGATTGATCAAACCTTATGTACAGGTGACGGTATATGTGAAGAAATAGCTCCAGATGTATTTGTAGGGTTAGATGATGGACTTTTCTATGTTAAAGAAGGTGATAAGGTTTTCTCTGAAGAGCATGGAAGTATTGGCAATGATAAAGGAATTGCTGCGGTTCCAGCTGGTAAAGAAAATGATGTAATTGAGTCAGCGGAAGAATGTCCTGGCGAATGCATCATGATAGAGCCTTAAACTAAGTGATCGGCAAACACTAAGAAACCTGTATGACCTGTTATGTTATGAACAGGACGTACGATTTTATCTTTAACTTTCCACTCTCTTTCTATAATTTCTTTAATATAAATATTGGTGTAACCACTAGATACAAGAGTCTCATTTAATATCTGTACTTGAGTAATATTTGGTAAGAACGAAATCCATTTTAATTCTGTGCCAATATCTAATTTAGTTACTATATGCCAAGGTTCAGGTATGTCAGTAACTACATGTGTTATTATTTTATTTATTTCTGAAACAGGCAAATCTTCGGCTTCATTATGTATAAATTCAAAATTATTTACATTTAGATCTTTAGAATTTAAAAATCTACTAATCGTTTTTGATGCTCTTCTTTGATTTTTTGAGTTATTATCAACCGAATACACATAACCATTTTCCCCTACACTTAGAACTAAAGCTAATGTTAGAGCACCTGTGCCTGAGCCAATTTCAAGTACTACTGAATCATTCCATATATTTCCATCAACTAATATAGATGCTACATCTTTTGGATAAATGATCTGTGGACCTCTCTTCATATTTAATACGAACTCTCTATAAGAAGGTTTGTACAGCAATACTGTTGATTCATTGGATGTTTTGATAGCCATTGGTAGTTTTGTTATCTTAGAACTATCAATACGCCCATAATGAGTATCTATATGTTCATCTCCAATCACAACTAGAATTTTTTTTTGATCAGAGCCTTTAATTATTATTGGGGTATTGTTAAAATTCACTTTTTATATTAAAGCAAGAAATGAGACAACAGTTGTCAAAAGAACTCCAAGTGCTAAAAAAAGGGCTACAGCTTTTTTCATTTTGCTACTCATTTTTTACGCCTATTTTGAAACCTTTTTTTTATGTTATGAATATATTGATATATTCTACCAATAAATACACCTATGATTAGCCAAGAAGCATATTTCCCGTTGTTATTAATATCATCTATAGATTTATTCAAATTACTATAACTTTTTTTATAATTATCTTTATTGTCTATTTCCATATTCTCCACACAATAAATCCAAAAGATACAACACAAAATAAAGTCATAGAAAAATAAATAAAAGATTGGATAAAGTAGTTACCATTTGAAAAATGTGTCCCTATTATAGAAACTCCAATTATTGAAAAGATAGTTGCTAGTGAAAGATAAAAGCCTGCTTTGATTTTTTTTGAAATATTTCTAACACTATGATTTATATCTTCAACTGTTTCTTGTTTTAGGTATTTCAATAAATCATCAGCTGCTTCAATTGTTTTAGTAGGTAAGCTGCTCCATTTACTCATGGACTTATTTTCTTACTGTGAATGTATGTAGCAATTAGGCCTTGGATTGTAGCAGCAATAGGCAGAGCTAGTATTGCTCCTACGGGTCCTAGCATATACGCTCCAAACAATGTAGAAAATATCGCTATTCCAGGATGTACTGCCATTGTTTTTTGTGTAATTTTTGGACTTACGAAGTAGTTTTCGATGATCTGATATATTATAAGAACTAACATAGTTATCAACATAGTATTTGTACCTAAAGATATAGAGGCGACAAAAGGGACAAGGCCTCCAATAAATGTACCCACAACAGGAATAAGTTGCGAAAGTATTCCTGCAGAAATTCCTAGAGCAATTGGTGAAGGTAGGCCTATAAAAAGAAAGGCAACTGATAGTATAAGACTTGCTAAAATTCCTAATATAAATTTTGCTACAATAAATCCTGCAGCTTTTGAAACACCTACATTCCAAATATCATCAATAATTTTCCAAAAAGAATGCGAAAGATTGTTTCTTAGTACAGAGCGCCATCTATTCCCATCACTAATTAAATAATAAGTGAATATAAATATAACAAAAATATGGCCTAATCCGCCTATGAGTCCCTGACTAGCAAAAACTACTGTATTCCCAACAGTCCCCCCATATCTTTCAACCAAACTTGTAAACTGAGTCTCGTAATTCTGATTATTTATCTCAAAATTTGTTATTGAAGAATTTTCTAAATAATTAGCTATGTTCTGTATATAAGATGGAATTTCTAGACTCAATTGATACAATTGACTAACCATTATTGGAAGTATGATAATTAATGTGCCTACTATTAAAGTAAGAATCGTTAAAACAACTATAAGAGCTGAATAACCTCTTTTGAATTTCTCTTCTAATTTGCTTACAGAAGGCTCTGCCATAGCTGCTAAAACAAACGACACAAAAAAATCAAAAATTAAAGGTCTCACTTGTAAGAAAATAACTACCGAAAAAGCAATCACTATTGCATATAAAAAAGCTCTATTTAATAGCTCTGTTCTTGTTTCAGTGCGCCTGTTCACAATTATATGACTCGTTTTTCTACTTTATTGTTACGATTTAGTATGTACGAATTTACACATAAGAATAGTCCGAAAACTGTAAAAGATAGTTCGAAATAATGAAATTTAAGATCAAAATAGAGTCTTGAGAATATAAGAGTAGTAAGAAGACTTGTACTGATAATAAGACTAACACCTCTATAATTTGATGACCGTATTGTGATATTTAGCAAAATCATACCTATCACTAGTCTTAAAAAAGCCTCGAAAGTATTTCCATTGAGAAAAAATAACTGTCTATCAGCAAAAAAACCAAAAGTACCTACTCCTCCCAAAGTTATTTGGATTGTACTCAAAAGTATCCACAAAGAGCCATACCAGAAAAGTACAACATTATTAAGCGAAAATCTTGCTTTTATAGGGAGAGGCCAAGGTTGCTCAGGACTAATTCTTTTGACTAAAGATGATGTGAGTCGAAATGAGTTTCGCTCGGAAGATCCAACAATCAATACAAACAAAAATGCAGCTGGGATTAAAATATAGATATCAGGACCTAAAAAATATATAAAAACAAAAAAGAATGTATGCCAGAGAAAATAAGTATATAAGTGAGCATTAAAGAAACAAGTGATCGACCAGATATATTTATTTTTTAATAATTTGTCACCAATATTTCTAAACATTAATAAAAATGAGATCATACCAACACTGCTAAGAAGCATGATTAAAGTCGGAGGATCTTCATTCGTAATGAGAGTAAGTCTAAAGTTACTAACAGATGTAAGGGTGGAATAATCAGGACTTATTAAGAACAATGCGATGTAAGAAAATAGTCCAACTGTAAAATACAAAGCTGGTTTAATATTTTGAAGACTTCCATCAGCATAAAAATACCCCAACTGGTGTATAAATAACCAAAAAAATAAATAGTTAAGATACTTTATAGATATATATGTTGAAGAAAATATAAATAGATCTATAAATATAAACATAGAAATCAGAACAGCTAAAAATAACCAAGAATTTTTTTTGTGAAAGTAAGCTGTAACTGGTGAAAACATCAAAACAACTAAATAAATTGAAACTAACCACAATGGCCATAATAAAAACTCAGTAGTTGGATGAAGGCTATCAGCAGATGTTACTAAATATTCAGGTATTAGTTTATTTGATATTGAATAATGTATTGATATTGAACCAAAAATAATTAAGACAATTACTGGTCCTAGTATTGAATTAATCCTATTAGCAAGAAACTCCCACACACTTCCATCTCTTCCAATATTTGAATACCAAGCAAGAGAGTTACTAAATCCATTGCAAAAAAAGAATATTGCTAATCCATTAAGATACCAAGAAGCTACTGACATATTATAGTTTGTAGAACTTTCATTTATAATTAATATCTCATGTCCAGATAATTGAAATGAAAGGAATAAATGAGTTGAAAAAATAACAGATAGAACGCTCAATAGTTTTAATAGATCAATGTACCTCTCTCTTGATATAGATGTATTTCTTGTTTCATTCCAAAGATACTTAAAATCATTTGGCTTAATAAGAAATAAGTTTATAAAGTTTTCCACATAACTATTTTAGTGAAAAAGATATTAAAAATAACATATAATTAAGAGATGGAAATAGTGTTATATCAGCCTGAAATTGCTGGGAATGTTGGAGCAATAATTAGGTTATCAGCAAATACAGGAATACCATTACACATAGTAGAGCCAGCTAATATTGATTTTGATTCTACTAAAATAAAGAGAGCTGGATTGGATTATCATGATATCGCTAATGTTACGAAGCATAATAATTGGAACGCATTCAAAACCCAATATATAACAGATGATTCTTTAATATCAACTTCAAAATCTAAAAAGATATACTGGGAAAAAGATTTAACAAACACAGACTATATAATATTTGGTTCAGAATCTGTCGGAGTACCAGATGTAATGATTGAGGAATTCAAAGAGCAGACTATTAAAATTCCTATGGATAGTGAGTCTCGAAGTATTAATTTAGCAAATGCAGTTGGAATAATCTCGTACGAATATTTAAGACAAGTTGAGTGTAAATAATTAGAGTTTTATAATTAAATGTATGAATATATTTTGGATAGGTTTAATTATTATTATTATGTTTCTTTTTTATGAGTATAGAAAATTAGAACAAAAATACACAAAAGTATTGAAAAATAATGGTGTACAAATTTTAGATAAAGATAAATTACTCGAAAAAATATTAAGCATCGAATCAGAACTTAAAGCAATAAAAAATGAACTAATCAAAGGATCGAAGGATGCCTAGTTTCGATATACAATCTATTTTTGACAAGCAAGAAGTTTCAAATGCAGTTAGCCAGACCCAAAGAGAAATAAGTACTAGATATGATTTTAAAGGTACTCAAACTTTTATTGAGCTTGGAGAATCGCAGATACGACTTGTAAGTAGTACATTAGAGCGATTACAAGCAGCTAGTCAAGTACTCATAGAAAAATTAATTAAAAGAAAAGAATCAGCTAAGATTTTAACAAATTATTCTGACTCGAAAGATAGTAAGAGTAATATTAAAAGAACTTACACTTTAACATCTGGCATTCCTCAAGAAGAAGCTAAAAAGATGGCTAAATATATAAAGGAATTTGATAAAAAAATCCAAACTTCAATTCAGGGTCCGACAATTAGAATTTCCAGTAAGAAAAAGGATGAGCTCCAACAGGTTATTGCATTAGTAAAAGATATGAGTCTTGATTTTCCGGTAAGCTTCACTAATTTTAAGGATTAGTTAAATTTTTGTAATCTTTAAGAAGTTTAATATACCAGTAAGGAGTCATGCCTTTCATACACCATTTGAATTTCTTATTTTGTAAATTTTATGTCTGTTTCTTGCTATAAACGAGTAAATGAATTTGTTCAAAGATTTAGGTAATATTTTAAGAGCTATTATCAACCTGTAATACCCTCCCCACTCGCTAACTAGTTCTACTATGGCATCTATCCCTACAAGAATATTGTCTCCACGTTTATAGATAATGCTATCAAGTGAGTAGAGGTCCTCATCCAAATTATCATTCGAAGTAACTTTTACATTTCTAGAGTGTTTTTGAATTCTTTTACCAAAAGAACTACAAATAATGCAACTTTGATCAATAAATACCTCTCTAGATTTATTCATTTTTAAAGTTTAAGCTAAGCGAATTCACACAATATCTATTACCAGTAGGTTTTGGACCGTCATCAAAAAGATGACCGAGATGAGAATTACAGTTATTACATAAGATTTCTGTTCTGATTGTATTATGAGAGTTATCTACCTTAGTAGATATGCTTTCTGATATTTCATCAAAAAAACTTGGCCAACCTGTCCCTGAATCATATTTTGTATCTGAATTAAATAATCTATTATCACATACTTTACAGTGATAAACTCCTTCTGATTTTTTATCTAAGTATTCTCCAGAAAAAGCGAGCACCGTACCACAATTTTGTGTTACCTCGTATTCGTTGTCACTCAAATGTGATGTATCAAATTTAGTCATATAATTTATAATAAACTTATACAGTATTAAGAAATACCTGCACTACATTACTTCCTATATCTTTTAATTCTTGTGTTATTTGTTTATTTGCTTTAGAAATACTTTTATCGTTTAGATAGTCTTTATAATCTATATCTCCAAGAACAAGGTACTTTTTATTTCCAATAATCACAACTTCAAGATTTCTGACTTCGTTTACGGCCTCATTAGATTCTATTGATTTTCTTATTATGTTTTTTGTATCATTGTCTACAGATTCTCCAACAATCAGATGCTTCATTTCATAACCAAGAAACAATCCAGATATCATTAATAGAATACCTATAAAAATTGAGCTCAATCCATCAAATATGGAGTTTCCTGTTAAATATGCTGTCGAAACTCCTGCTAATGCTATGAATAATCCAAAAGTGGCCGCAAAATCTTCTACGATTAAAGCAATTAGAGAGCCTTCCGTCGAGTCTTTTAATAGGCTTAGAATGGATTTTCCACTTTTTTTATTATGTTTCAGCTCCTTTATAGCGCGCATTAATACATATGATTCTAAGATTATTGAAACAACTAAAATAAATATAGAGACTGGTAGTTTCTCCAAAACTCTTGGATACTTCAATGCCTCTATACCGTGTTGTATAGAAACTACTCCACCTAATGTAAAAAAAACAACTGCAACAACTAACGCCCAGAAATATTCTTCTTTCCCTCTACCTAAAGGGTATCGTGCATTAGGTCCTCCATATGACTTTTTAAGACCGTACCATAGCATTCCTTGATTCATTGCATCAACTAAAGAATGCACTCCTTCAGAAAAGAAAGCACTAGAGCCTGTAATTCCCCATACAAAAAATTTAACAATAGCTATTAATAAATTAACACTGAAGGCTAGAACAACAGTACTTCTAGAGTTATTCTGTGACATTATTCGACAACCACTCCCGAAGTTCGTTATAGCCACCTATTCTTGTATCATCAAAGTAAATCTGAGGAACTGTAGCAACATTACGTCCAACTTCTTTGTAGAACTGATCTCTTTTAGTATCATCTGTTAAATCTATTTCGGTATAATTTAAATTATTCTCTTGCAATAGAGCTTTGGCTCTAACGCACCAAATGCAGTTTTCTCTTGAGTAAAGTTTAATTTTCAAAATATTAAAATTCAGTTTTAGAAAATATTTCGTTTGTAGTTTGTGTAACTCGAATAAATGTTGTGCATTTAGGTAGCGCCTTTAAATTTTTCGCTCCAACATATGAACAAGCTGATCGAATTCCGCCTAATATATCCTTTATAGTTATCTTTATTGCGCCTTTGTAAGCCAATTTCACCTTTTTACCTTCTGGTGCTCTATAGGATTGGTATTCTCCATAATGCTTTAACTGAGCATCTTTAGATGACATTCCATAGAATTCCATATATGTTGAACCATCTGTTTCAGTAACTAATTCACCACCAGACTCATCATGACCTGCGAGCATTCCTCCAAGCATTACAAAGTCTGCTCCAGCACCAAATGCTTTAGATACATCCCCTATATACTTGCAACCACCGTCAGCAATTACATGACCTCCAAGACCATGTGCGGCATCAGCGCATTCTGAAATTGCTGATAATTGAGGATATCCTACTCCAGCAATATTTCTAGTAGTACACACAGAGCCCGGACCTATCCCTACTTTTACAATGTCTGCTCCAGCTAGTATAAGGGCCTCCGTCATTTCTCTTGTCGCAACATTACCAGCAATTATTATTTTATCTGAAAAAATATCTCTTGCATTAGCAACAGCCTCTAGGAAGTCTTCTCTATATCCATTTGCAACATCGAGGCAAAGAAAATTTATTTGAGGGTATAACTTTATAATTTCAGAGCCTTTTAAAAATTCTTCTTTACTTGAGCCTATAGTCAAAATAATATTTTGAAAATCTATGTCCTTCTCTTGAGATTTCCAATCATCAATCGAATAAAATTTATGAAGTGCTGTGAGCACCTGCATCTGTCCTAATACTCTTGCTGTCTCGAAAGTACCAGTACTATCCATATTGGATGAAATAATTGGAACTCCGGTCCACTCTTTATCTGTATATTTAAAGTTAAAGTTCCTTGTTAAGTCTACTTCAGCTCTTGATACTAAAGTGCTTCTCTTAGGCCTAATTAAAACATCGTCAAATGTTAATTTAATATCGTCTTCAATTCTCATGCTTTACTTTATTACCTACTGATCTTGACTTAACTATAGTAATTCAAACTAACACCTATTTAAAATAAAAAATTAATTCATTTTATATATAAATAGGTAAGAAGCTATTCAGCAAACACCCAAGCATCAATAAATTTGTTCATTCTTATACTCATATCTTCTTCAAATTGAGCTATTTCCTCTCTTACTATGTTTACTTTATAACCATAGGACTCAACTTCTGTTCTTGATTCCTCAGAGTTGATCCACATATCAAATAAATTTAATGTAATCTCTGGGTGAAATTGAAAACCAATTGCTGATTTCTGTTTAAACATTTGAGGAAATTTTGTTTCAGCTATAACTTCTACATTCTTTGGTAAAGCAAAAGTATCCCTATGCCATGTAAATAATGGAACATCTTTAAAAATATTTAATATGTTATGATTTGTTTTAACTTTTATATTCTTAATCCCGAACTCCAAGTCTTCACTAAAAAATGCTGAACCACCTATAGACTCTGCAAGCAATTGAGCCCCCAAGCAGATCCCTATCAAACGTCCATTTTCATTTACAAAGTTTTTTATCCATTTTTTTTCCTCATTAAGGTATGGGTATTGTTTTATATCGTATGCACCCATATGGCCTCCGAGTACAATCACATAATCATCAGGGGAGATACTTCTCCATGGATTATCCCAAGCGTTAAGAGAAACAACTTTTAATCTATTATTTTCTATAGACCCCCTACTTACTTTTGGATCATTTTTAACTAGTACTAGTCTTTTCATTTATAAAGAATATTCTACCTAGGTGTATAAATTTATGTTATTTTCTTATACTGAATGATGTTTCAAATTTAGAACACAGAACAAACTTATATATTAATTAACTGTGCGCGGAAGAGGACTCGAACCTCCACGGGTTTTATCCCACAGGATCCTTAATCCTGCGCGTCTACCAGTTCCGCCACCCGCGCTTACTCAATCTAAAAACCAAAAAAGGGATAGGGTTGTTGCACTAAACATTATTGCAACAATTGCAGTTATTCTACTCAAGTTTCTTTCAGCAAGTGTCTGTCCTATATTACCTGTTGTTCCCGCTCCTCCAAGCATATCTGAAAGACCTCCCCCTTTCCCACTATTTAGTAGTACTAGAGCAATCAATGAGACAGAAATAACTATATGCACTGCTACCATAATTGCTGTCATCGTATCCATAAATATCTAGATTAGCCTCTTTTCTCGTTTATTTGTGTTTGTTGCTCTACTTCTTTTGTTGCTCTTGATATAGCTTCTGAATCGCCTAAGTAGCCAATTCGTTTAATAGTAGTTTTGTTAGATTTCTTTACAACATTAAAGGCCAAAGGGATTGCAGTAGGAATATTAATATCACTTATTTGATTAACATCTATATTTTCAATAATTTTTAAAATTGCTCTAATACTATTCCCATGAGCTACAACTAACACGTTCTTATCTACTGTATTATTTACAATTGTTTCAAGAACAGGCTTGACCCGAATTACAACATCTTCAAGAGACTCAGAAAGAGGAAGGTTTGCGCTTATATCTTTATAAACTTCTAAATTATTAGGATTGTCAGGAGAATCTGCCGGCAAAATTGGAGGTCTAGTTAAATAGCTTCTTCTCCATAATAAGACTTGTTCTTCTCCATATTTTTTTACTGTTGCAATCTTATCTAATCCTTGAAGATCCCCATAATGTCTTTCATTAAGTCTCCAATCTTTAACAAACTGTAAATCTGATACAATCTTGGCTGTTTGTTGAGCTCTTTTTAGATAGGAAGTGAATACAATATCTGGAATAAACTCACTTTCTTCCAATACACCTTTTGCTTCATACGCTTCTACTGTCCCTTTTTCTGCGAGAGGTACATCTATCCAACCAGTAAATTTATTTTCTAAATTCCATTTACTCAATCCATGTCTAAGGAATACTAAATTCATAGTGATAATTTTATAATATCAATGAACTCATCAGGATCTAGAGAAGCTCCCCCTACTAGTAACCCATTTATAGATTCTTCATTCATTAAGTCTTTAGCATTTGATTTAGTAACACTACCCCCATATACGAACCTAAATTTTTCAATCAAAAAATTATTATTTAAAAGATATTTCTTAACTTCTTCTAATATTTCTGAAGCATTCTCAGGTTGAGCAACAATCCCTGTTCCGATTGCCCATATAGGTTCATAAGCGATTATGCATTCATTTATTGCATCTTTTCTAACACCCTTAAATATTCTTCTAATTTGAGATAAACATTTATCTATTTGAATACTCTGATTTCTATCTTCTTCAGTTTCTCCAATACAAATTATTGGTGTTATATTGATTTTCAATAAATTTTTTAATTTAGTATTGATAACTTCATCTGTTTCTAAAAATAAAGATCTCCTTTCTGAATGTCCTAAAATGCAATAATCTATATTCAACTTATTTAATTGAAGTGAAGAGGTTTCTCCAGTGTATGAGCCTAAATTATACTCAGAAACATCTTGAGCAGAACTTTGTATTGATAGATTATCAGTATCAATGACTGTTTGTACAGATCTCAAAGATGTATGAGATGGGGCTACAACTATATCTATATCTTCATGAATATTTTCTGATAATGAATAATTAATTTTTTGTAAGAGCTGGATTGCTTGGAGATGATCTAGATTCATTTTCCAATTTCCAATAATAATTTTTTTCATACTTAAATTATAAGTGAAGGATATTTATTTATCCCTGGTAATTCCTTCCCTTCTAAATATTTTAAAGAAGCTCCTCCTCCAGTTGAAACATAATTAAATAGTTTAATATCTCCAAATTTCCTTATTGCATTTACAGTATCTCCTCCACCAACAATTGTATAAGCTTTTGCATTTTGCACTAATCGTGTAATTTCGTTAGTACCATTATTAAAACTTTCTTTTTCAAAAATTCCCATTGGACCATTCCAAAATATTGTTTTAGCTTTATTTATATATTGAGAAAATATCTTAACTGATTTAGGTCCAATATCTATTCCAATATCATTATCACATATTTCATCATAAGAAATATCACTTCTGTTAGTACTCTCTAAATTATTAGTTACTCCTATGTCTAATGGTAATATAATTTTTTTGAAATTTTTATCTTGAATTATATTTTTGCATTCAGATATCATGTCTTCTTCGTATTTAGAGTTCCCTATATTTTTATCCATAGCTTTAAAGAATGTAAAACACATTGCTCCACCAATAAGAAGTTTTTCCACTTTTGGAAGTAAACTATTAATAAGCTCTAATTTATCTGAAACTTTTGCTCCTCCGAGAATAAGTGTAAAAGGGTCACATTCGGGATCTCTAATAACATTCAATTCTGAAATTTCTTTATCAACCAAAGGACCCTGGTAAGACTTCAAATAATCACCGATCTTGACTACTGATGCGTGATTCCTGTGTGCAGATCCAAATGCATCAAAAATATATGTATCGAATGGTAATGCAATTTCCTTAGCAAAAGATGAATAATTATTCACCTCTCCTTTATTAAATCTCAAGTTCTCAAGAAGATAGACTTTGAAATCATTTGAACTTAGTAATGTTTTACTTATTTCCTTGTTATCTATCTCATCGATAAACTTTACTTCTTCAGATATATGTTTGCTGAAACTGCTTATAAGATGTTTTAAACTTAGGTCTTCAATATATGTGTTTGGTCTTCCAAGGTGACTAATAAAAGTTACAGTTCGTGACTTATCCTTTATAAGCGGAATTACTTCTATAGCTTTCTTTATTCTGTAGTCATCATGTACTATGGAATCAAATAGTGGCACATTCAAGTCAGAACGAATTAATACGTTCCCTAAATAGTCCAATATTATTCTTCTTTCATATCTCTATGCAAGATAACTGCATTAGTGCCCTGCTCTTTCAACCATTTGCCAATTTCTTCTGTCATCACAACACTTCTATGTTTGCCACCTGTACAACCAATTGCTATGGCAACATATGCCTTCCCCTCAGAAGCAAAACGGGGCATTAAAAATGCAATCATATCTTTTGCTTTCTCTAAAAATATAAGGGCATCTTCATAAGACAAAACATAGTTTCTAACCATAGGGGCCCTACCTGTTGAACCTCTCAATTCTTCTCTCCAATGAGGGTTTGGTAAAAATCTAACATCAAAAATAATATCTGCATCTCTTGGGTTTCCATTTTTAAAGCCGAATGATGTAACTGAAACCCTTATGTCTTGTTGTACTCCTTCTTCCTTAAATCCTTCTTCAATCCTTTTTCTTAGATCATGAACATTTAAATCTGATGTATCAATGATTAAATCCGCAAGCTCCTTGATTGACTTCAACAAATCTCTTTCAGACTTAACGGATGAAGATAGAGATTCTAGCCCCATTGGGTGAGGTCTTCTATTTTCCTCATATCTCTCTATTAATGTTTCATTATCGGCATCTAAAAATATAACTCTTGTTATTACTCCAGATTGACTTAACCTATCAAGACTCTTTGTCAAATCAATTTGCGCAACTCCATCCCTTGCATCAACAGTAAGTACCAACTGCTTATTAGACTCTGCTACATCATTCGACTTAACAACAGACTCTATTAAGTCTGGTGGTAAATTTTCAATTACATAGTATCCAAGATCTTCAAATACATTGCAACTAGCAGATCTCCCTGCTCCTGATAAACCAAGTAATATAAGTACTTCTGGTCTTTTATTATTACTTCTCACAACTTAAGTTTAATATTCACAAATTTAATAAAACAGAAAATATTTATTATAAAGATATTAGTAATTTGATTATGTATATTACAAATTTTCATATACAAATAATAAATCTAAGATTTAAGTATAAATTAAATTTATTATCTCAAACATTAAAAAATTCATACACCTTACTAGCAATGCTTGGTTTTAATATTGATACCAAATCTTCATAGGTTGCTTTTGATATTTTATTAAGATTACCAAACTCTTTATACAACCTACTTATCGTTTGTACTCCTACTCCATCAATACTATTTAAATCCTTTTTAGATAAAAATTTAAGTCTAAGCCTCCTATGTTCGTTTATTGCAAATCTATGCGCCTCATCACGTATTGTTATTAAGGAAAACAAAGCTTCTGAATCTTTAGGTAGTATTATTGGATTTATTTTATTCGGTATATATATTTCTTCATTTTTCTTTGCTAAACCGATAATAGGGATTTTTAATTTTAAGTGTTCTAGCACTTTTTCTGCTGCACTGAGCTGTCCTTTTCCTCCATCAATAAGAATCAAATCAGGTATTTTTTTAAAGCTAAGATCTGAATCAGAATTATTTATTATCAACCTCTTAAATCTTCTAAATAGTACTTCCTCTAGTGATTTAAAATCATTTTGACCTTTGAAAGATTTAATATGGAAAATTCGATACATTGAAGTCTTCGGAACTCCATCCTCCATAACTACCATTGACCCAACACGAGCAGATGAACCTATATTCGAGATATCATATGCCTCTATTCTGTATGGTATTTTTGGCAATTCTAAATGATTCATTAGTTGCTCAAGAGATAGTGAACGGAATTCAAGATCTGTTCTTCTTTTTAAATTACTAACTCTTCTCATTTCTTCGCAATCTTTAACTATTGTCATTAAAATATCATATTTCCAACCAGTTTCTGGAAATTCTATTGCTGTTTTGACACCTGTTCTATTTGAAATTATCTCTTGTACAGTATTTTTGTCTTTAAATTCTTGATTTATGAGAATAGTACTTGCTGCATCTCTCTCTGATACTAATGATATTATCAATTCTGAAAAATATTCTTCTATATCCTTTGGATCTAAAGGTTCAGTTTTTTTCTTTATTTCCCCTACAACACGGCCATTCCTGACCATTACACATGACGCTAAAACATCATATGGACCGACATCAATAGCAATTACATTTACAGAGTGTTTTTTTGTTGTCATTAATATTTGAGTTTCTCTTGCACTTTCCAAATGGCCAATCAAATCTCTTGTTTTTCCTGCTTCTTTATATTGCTGATTAGTTGATTGTTTTTTCATCAAACTTGATTTTTCTTTTATAATGTCTTCTGAAAATCCTTTATAAAATTCCCCTATTTCTTCAATATAGTCTTTGTAGTCGTCTTCAGGTATATTGTTCACACATGGACCACAACATTTCTTTATATCGAATAGCAAACACGGTTTCTTGAGTCGTACATGCCTTTTAAACACTGTTTCATTACAAGTTCTAACTGGATATATATTTATCAAATGGTCAAGAGATCTTCTTGCAGCTCCAACAAATGGAAATGGTCCAAAGTTGGTATTCTTTTCATTTAATGATCTAGTCACCATAACTCTTGACCATTTATGGTTTGTTATCGAGATAAATGGATAAGATTTATCATCTTTGAACTGAATATTATACTTTGGTTTGTATTCTTGAATAAAAGAGTATTCAGCAAGTAATGCATCAGATTCAGTTTGACTTACTAAAAAACTTATTTCTGTAGCCTCGTTTGTCAACCTTTTAACTTTCCAAGACGAATTGTTATTAAAATAATTTGATACTCTTTTGCGTATATTCTTTGCTTTTCCTACATACAATGGATTGCCATCGTCATCTTTGAATATATAAATTCCTGGTTCACTCGGTATTTCTGAACTTAAGATTTTATCCATTCTTAAGATAATCTTTCAAGTACTTGCCTGTTAAGCTTTCTTTTGTCCTTGATAAAGCTTCTGGAGTCCCCTCTCCAACAAGTTTACCTCCGTATCTTCCTCCACCAGGCCCGAGATCAATAATCCAATCGGCATTCTTAATTACATCCATATTATGCTCAATAATTAATACAGTATTCCCTTTGTCGACTAAAAGGTGTAGTACTTCAAGTAATTTTTCTATATCTGCAAAATGAAGACCTGTAGTGGGCTCATCTAGAATATAAAGCGTGCGACCTGTTGACCTTTTACTAAGTTCCTTTGCAAGCTTAACTCTCTGAGCCTCTCCACCAGATAATGTAGTCGCTGATTGTCCTAATTGTATATAAGACAACCCAACATCGTCCAAGGTTGATAATATTCTATTTAAAGATGGTTGAAATTCGAATAGGTCTTTTGCATCAGATACTGTCATATTTAGTATATCTGAGATACTATTTCCTTTCCATTTGATAGAAAGTGTATCTGAATTAAACCTTGTGCCCTTGCAGTTCTCACAAACAACATATACATCAGGCAAGAAATACATTTCTACTTTTATATTTCCGTCTCCTCTACACTCTTCACATCTTCCTCCTGGCACATTAAATGAAAAACGTCCTGGGGCATATCCTCTTATTCTACTTTCTTCAATTTGTGCAAAAAGCTTCCTAATGTGATCGAAGGCTCCAGAATAAGTTGCAGGATTAGATCTAGGAGTTCTTCCTATTGGAGCTTGATCAATTATTACAAGTCTATCTATATTTTCAATCCCAGTAAGGCTTCTGTGTGTTCCTGGAACAACTGCTTCATTATATAGGTATCTATTTATAGCTTTTGCAAGAACTTCTTGAATTAATGTTGACTTCCCACTGCCTGACACACCTGTAACTGCAATGAATTTATTTAAAGGAAAGTTTACTGTTAAGTTGCTCAAATTGTTTTCTGATGCACCTCTTAGCACTATGTTTTTCTTATTTCCGTTTCGCCTTATAGATGGTAATGGAACAGATGTCCTTTTAGATAAATAAGCACCAGTTAAAGATTTTTTTGTATTTGCAACTTCTTTCCAAGTCCCTTGTGCAACGATTTTTCCACCCATTTCTCCAGCTCCCCAGCCTATATCAATAAGGTAATCTGAACGTTTCATAGTATCTTCAT
>Ga0115002_10001101_pt1 | contig 37520 bp, 43 predicted proteins | sample ArcticOcean_MG_C_8_FD_89576 | JGI IMG/M metagenome (GOLD analysis project Ga0115002, IMG submission 89576) | Marine microbial communities from western Arctic Ocean - ArcticOcean_MG_CB11_86 | ecosystem: Environmental > Aquatic > Marine > Oceanic | place: Arctic Ocean: Canada Basin | collected... | reverse complement strand
TTTTTCAGCCTTCTTAGCAGGAGCTTCGACTTTCGCAGGTTTTTCAGCCTTCTTAGCAGGAGCTTCGACTTTCGCAGGTTTTTCAGCCTTCTTAGCAGGAGCTTCGACTTTCGCAGGTTTTTCAGCCTTCTCAGCAGGAGCCTCTTCCTTCTCTGCTTTAGCAGGAGCCTCAACTTTAGGCGCTTCTTCTTTAGTAGCGACTTCAGGAGTTTCCTCAGCTGCCTTTGCAGGAGCTTTCGCTTTCTTTGCTACCTTTTTTGGCTTCGCTGGAGTCTCTGCTGCCGGAGCTTCTTCCTCAGCTTTCGCTGCAGGGGCTTCTTCAACCGCCTTAGCTTTCTTAGTTACCTTTTTGGCTTTTTCTGGAACTTCGACTTTTGGAGCCTCTTCCTTAGATTCCGCTTCGGTTGTTTCTTTAACTACCTTAGCGGCTTTTTTAGCTTTAGGCTTATCAACCTTAGCTTCGGCTGCTGGAGCCTCTTGCTTGGGTTCTTCGGCTTTCGCCTCTTCGTTCTCTGGATTGTCAGTGCTCATTTAATAAAAAATTAAGTTTTAGATACTACGCCCACTGTCCTACGGCCGCCTTTACGCGTTCTGGCATTAGTGCTGGTACGCTGACCACGGACTGGAAGTCCACGGCGATGGCGATAACCTCGGTAGCACTGGATGGCTTGAAGGCGTTTTAAATTGGACGCGATATCACGACGAAGATCACCTTCAGTCATCCATTGATTTCGTATAATGATCTCCGAAATCTGATTGATTTGCTCCTCCGAAAGATCGTGGGAACGGTGATCAGAATCGAGCTTAAGCTCAGCAACTATGTGCCTTGAGCGAGTCGGCCCGATGCCGTAAATATAACGAAGAGCGAACTCGGTTCGCTTGTTATTTGGAATGTCTACACCTAGTAATCGAGGCATTGCTTATTACTTGTTTGGAAATTGTGAAAAGTGGCCAAAATAACAGCTGTTTTATGATTGAAAAGCTATTTTTTCGGTAAAGTTAATATTTCTGGACCGTCCTCTGAAATAAGGACTGTGTGCTCAAAATGGGCTGAAGGGTTGCTATCTAAAGTGACAGCAGTCCATCCATCGGAAAGAACGCGGACGCTTGGAGTTCCAAGATTGACCATCGGCTCAATTGCCAAAGTCATTCCTGGTTTTAGTTTCTCACCTTTACCTTTCCGACCATAATTGGGAATTTGCGGCTCTTCATGCATGGATCTTCCAACTCCGTGACCCACAAAATCTCTCACGATCGCTAAACCGCGAGATTCGATGTAAGTTTGAACAGCGTTGGAGATATCCCCTACTCGACCGCCAGGTTTGGCAAAGCCAATGGCGAATTCGAGTGATTTGCGTGTCTCTTCTACAAGGAGTTGAACATCCTCAGGAGCTTCTCCTACGATAATAGTTTTAGCATTATCGCCGATGAAACCATCTAAGCGAATGACAACGTCGAGTGAAACTACGTCCCCATTCTTGATTGTTCGTTTCATACTGCCGATTCCGTGCACCACTTCTTCGTTTACAGAAATACAGATATAACCGGGGTACACTTTGCTTCCGTTACGATAATTGTAACAGGCGCTTGTGGCTCCCAATTCTTGAATGAACCGTTTCCCAGCTTGATCGAGATCGTAAGTGTTAACTCCGGGTTCTACGAGCTGAGTGACTTTATAAAGAACAGTGGCTGCAACCTCACAGGCTGCCCTCATTTTGATGATTTCAGCGCTGTTTTTGACAGGAATCATGGATTCAGAGTCATGCAGTAAACTAACAGATAATAGATTAGAGAACCAAGGTCCTTAGAACCCAAGAGATTATTCCAATCAGAAAAATGGACCCTAGAACAAGCATCAATGGGCGTAAGTTGCCCATATCAGACGTAACAGTAAGTTGTGGACGCGCTTTGGTAGCTGGATTGCGACCACGAATACGGCCCTTTTTCAGGAATCCATCGTAGTGGCGTTGCAACAGATACGTCTCAACTTGTTGTAAAACTTGAAGAATAACCCCTACCGTAATCAACATCCCGGTTCCGCCAAAGAAATTAGAGATCTGGTACGGCACGTTTAGGGAGAAAAGAAGAACATCTGGAAATACGGCGATCAGGGTGAGAAAAACAGCTCCCGCAAAAGTCAAACGCGTCATTACAAAGTCCAAAAACTTTGCCGTTGGCTCTCCAGGACGAACACCAGGAATGTAACCGCCATTCTTCTTCAGATCATCAGCGATCTGGATCGGCTTAAACATAACCGATACCCAGAAGTAACTGAAAATCAAGATGAGGAATCCAAATATGGCGTAATAAGAAATGGTTCCACGAACAAACCAGCTAGAAATGGTTCCAAAGAATGAAAGGCTACTAAAGCTAGCAGATAAGGAAGACAGGATTTGTTGTGGGAACATCAGGATCGCACTGGCGAAGATCACCGGCATTACTCCTGAGTAATTTACCTTTAAAGGTAGAAATGAGCTTTGTCCGCCATAGACCTTTCGACCAACCACGCGCTTAGCATACTGGACTGGAATTTTCCGCATGGCTTGAATAACGGCTACAAGCCCAGCCGTAACAACCAAGAGCAGTACGAACATCAAGGCGAGTTCGGGAACTTCAATTCTGCTGGTGCCGATAGGGGCGAAGACCATGCGGTAGAGTGTAGCGGTCGCACTGGGAAGATCGGAAATAATACCGATCATAATCAATAATGAAACTCCTTGGCCGATTCCCTTTTCAGTAATCTGCTCGCCGAGCCACATCAGAATGATCGTCCCGGTTGTTAATATGACAACCGAACTCATTACGAACCAAGCGCCATCGTTCAGAATGATGGAACCATAGACCTCTTGCTCAAATCCGGAAAACAATCCACCAGGATTTTTAAGGCCAATAATAAGAAGAGTCCCTTGGACTAAACAAATGGCAATAGTAGCAAGTCGCGTATATTGGGTAATCTTTTGTCTACCAACATCCCCTTCCCGTGCGAGGCGAGCCAAGCTGGGTACAACGGCAGTCATCAACTGGAAGATGATGGAGGCCGAAATGTAAGGCATGATGCCCAATGCAAAGACCGCGCCTTTCAGAAGTGCGCCACCCGTAAACATGTTATAGAGTCCAAGAACACCAGAGGTCCCCGATGCCGTTTGATCTGCAAAGAAATCTTGAAGCGGCGTAGGATCTATACCTGGAAGAGGAATATTGGCACCAATACGTGCCACAAACAGCATAGACAAGGTGAAGAAAATCTTGTTACGCAGTTCCGGTATTTTGAAACTATTTGTAAAGGCGGATAGCATTTAATTCAGGGTCAAAAAGGCTTAAGTAAGTTCTGTTACTTCACCACCAGCTGCTTCAATCTTTTGCTTCGCAGAAGCAGAAAATTTATGGGCGCTGACCTTATAGGCTTTGTCTACCTCGCCTGTTCCAAGGATCTTTACGAGCTTGGAGTCGGGGCGTAAGGCGCCAGCTTTGGCTAACGTTTCTGGATTGGCTTCGGTCTCGTCTCCAAGTTTGGCCAAATCGCTTAGGTTAACAACTTCATAGGAAGTGGTGAACTGCGCATTACTGAAACCACGACGCGGCAACTTGCGATAAAGAGGCATTTGACCACCTTCAAAACCGATCCGTATTCCACCGGCTGATCTAGCTTTCTGTCCTTTGTGGCCTTTACCACAAGTCTTGCCTGTGCCGGAACTTTCTCCATTGCCAAGACGTTTTTTGCGATGAACAGCACCAGGTGTATTTTTAAGATTATGTAATCTCATTGGAAAATTCTAGTTGATTAATCTGAGTTGCGAATAGCAGCAATTTGTTCTTTTGAGCGTAACTGCCTCAATCCATCTAAAGTGGCGTTGATCATTGCCCGGTGGTTGTTTGAACCCAGGGACTTGGAAAGAATGTTTTTAACACCAACTGCTTCGAGCACAGCGCGAACCCCGCCTCCGGCAATAACTCCGGTTCCTGGACCTGCTGGACGCAACATTACTTTGCCGCCCCCGGACACACCAATAACGGCATGAGGGATGGTGTCATTACGCAGTGGAATAGTAACCATGTTTTTGTGGGCCTTTTCAGTTCCTTTGCGGATAGCTTCAGGAACTTCTTTTGCCTTACCCATTCCCACACCTACGCGGCCATGGAGATCACCGGTTACAACGGTGGAGGAAAAACTAAAACGACGTCCACCCTTTACGACTTTCGCGCAACGGTTGATGTTGACAACTTTATCTACCAATTCTGGTGCTTCTTCTGGAGTAGCCATAATAAATTCGTTTAACAATTAGAATGTTAGACCACCCTCCCGAGCAGCTTCTGCGAATGCTTTTACACACCCGTGGTATATACGTCCACTTCGGTCAAAAACGACCTTCTCAACTCCCGCCTTTTTCGCGCGTTCGGCAACAATTTTTCCGACGGCTTGGGCACCTTCAACATTTGCCTTCAAGCTTTGACCCTTTAGGTCTTTGTTAAGAGAGGATACATAAACCAAGGTCTTGCCAGCATCGTCGTCGACCAGCTGACCGTAGACGTGCTTGTTACTGAGATGAACAGCAAGACGAGGACGTTCAGCCGAACCAGTAATTTTCTTACGGATGCGCCAGCGACGTTTTTGCTTTTGAATAATTTTTTTATTAACTTTCATGATCAATCCTCCCTTATTTACCGGCTGTTTTACCTTCCTTACGGCGGACGTATTCACCGACAATCTTCACCCCTTTGCCTTTATAAGGCTCCGGTGGATAAAATGCGCGAATTGATGCTGCAGCTTCGCCAACCATTTGCTTGTCGATTCCTTCAACTTTCAACTTGGTGTTATCTTTGACCGTGATGGTTATTCCCGCAGGAATATCATAAAGACACGGGTGAGAGTAACCCAGGTTCATATCGAGTTTATTGCCGTTTAACGCAGCACGAAAACCTACTCCACTAATCTCGAGATCTTTGCTGTATCCATCAACCACACCCGTCACCATATTGGCGATCAGTGAGCGAACAGTCCCATACATAGCCTTTGAAAAGCGTGAATTGCCGGAAGGTGCCACAATGATCTGGGCATCTTCTTTTGTTACAGTTACAGCATTGGGAAACTCTTGCTTCAGTTTGCCTTTCGGGCCCTCGACGGACACAATATTGGCTTCAACTGAAACAGTTACTTGTCCCGGAATGTCTACCGGTAATTTTCCAATTCTACTCATAGTATATTCCTTATTGGACTTTACAGATAAGTTCGCCACCTACGTTTTGCTGACGTGCTTGGTAGTCCGTCATCAAACCCTGAGAGGTAGTGAGAATGCCAGTGCCCATACCGCCAAGTACTTTGGGTACTTCACTCGCTGCAAAATAAATGCGACGACCAGGACGGCTGTAGCGGTCGATGGAAGAAATGGCAGATTCGCCATCTACGTACTTGAGCTCAACTTTCAGGAATTTTTTATTTCCTGGTATGTCGATATCCTCGTAGCCTCGAATGTAACCACTAGCTTTTAAAATGCGGGCGAGTTCGCGCTTCATTTTTGAATGCTGTACTTGGCAGGACTCTTTGTTCGCCAGAGATGCATTCCGAATTTGTGTTATAAAATCTGCAATCGGATCTGTCATGATTTAATTAAGTGAAGTTGGATGATATCCGTATTCCCAACGTGTTTGAATTACCAAGAGGATTTAGTTACCCCAGGGATACGACCAGCAAGAGCTAGTTCGCGGAAAGTGATACGAGAAAGACCAAAGCGACCCATATAGGCCCGTGGACGACCGGTGATGTTGCAGCGGTTGCGCAAACGCACAGCAGAAGAGTTGCGAGGCAACATTATAAGTGCACGTTGAGCCTGGAAAAATTCTTCGTCCTTTACGTCGGGACTCGAGAGAATTTTCTTAAGTTCAGCACGACGTTCAGCATATTTTGCAACGAGGCGTTCACGTTTCTTGTTACGATGAATTGCAGAGATCTTTGCCATAGTATAAAAGAATTAAGCTTATGCAGTAACCTTACGAAAAGGCATACCTAATAGAGTTAGAAGTTCCAGGCCCTCATCGTCGTCCAGCGCATTGGTTACGATGCTGATATCCATGCCGACTAGGTGCTTATGAGTGTCGACGTTGATTTCCGGGAAAATGGTGTGATCGGCAATTCCGAGGGAATAATTACCACGGCCGTCCAACTTTTTACCAATTCCGCGAAAGTCACGAATTAGAGGCAACGAAACAGTAATCAAACGATAAAGAAATTCCCACATGCTGTTACCTCGAAGCGTAACCTTAACACCTACAGGCATTCCTTCACGCAACTTGAAATTCGAAATGCTGACACGAGAGAGAGTAATGACAGGTTTTTGGCCAGTAATAAGACTTATGTCTTTGGCGATGTCGTTAATCACATTCTTATCGTTGCTGGTACCAACGCCTGAATTTAGGACGATTTTGGTTACCTTAGGAACTTGCATTACGTTCTTGTATCCGCGGCTCTTTAAGAGTGCTGGAACGATTTGCTCGTTATAAGTAGTTTTAAGTGCTGGTTGATTCATTTTGTTTTTTGCCGGACTTTTAACCCGGCGGCTAAACCTTAGAGCCTATTAGAAAGGTGGTGGAGAAAGACAAAGTTCAGATACCTTGGCAAGCGGTTAATCAATGGTTTATTTAGAGTGTCTGGCGTTGTAGCTAGACTCCTCCATTAGGTTCGAATTGTGGATGCTAGCTTCGCGTTCAATGATGCCGCCAGACTGAGGATCATCGGCACTGGTTTGTTTTTGGTGACGCTTGACCATATTAAGGCCTTCAATAATGGAGCGTTCCTTGACCTTGTTGATCTGAAGAACTTTGCCGGACTTGCCTTTTTGACTTCCGCTAATTGCGACGACCGTATCGCCCGTTTTAAAGTGCATTTTCATTTATAAAACCTCCGGTGCTAAAGAAATAATTTTCATGAAGCGCTTGCGGCGCAATTCACGGGCTACGGGACCAAAGATCCGGGTACCTCTCGGGTTTTTTTTCTCATCAATCAGTACGATCGCGTTGCTGTCGAAGCGAAGGTAACTACCATCAGCACGACGAATTGGCGCTTTGGTTCGAACCACTACCCCGCGAACGACATCTCCTTTTTTAACAGAGGCGTCGGTGGTGCTTTCCTTGATATGAACCACGACAACATCACCTACACTGGCCGTTTTCTTCATCTGGCCAAGGCGTCGGATCATCTTTGCTTTTTTGGCGCCGGTGTTATCCGCGATGTCTACACTACTAAGAAGCTGTATCATTGTAAATTTTCTCTCTGTTGGAAAGGTTAGTCCAGAACGGGTGACACTTCGATCACACGGGTAATGCGAAATCGTTTGAGCTTGCTCATTGGGCGAGTCTCCATGATTTCGACCTTATCGCCGGCTTTGGATTCGTTGTTCTCGTCATGCACGTGCAATACCGTCTTCCGGTTAATCACCTTATGATAACGTGGGTGAGGAATTTTATAAGCCACTGTCACTTTGACGGACTTGTCTCCAGAACGGCTAGAAACCACTCCTTGCAAAAATTTTCTACTATTTCTCTCTTCTGCCATGATAATTTATCTTGTTACTTGGCGGCGGCTACGGCGCGTTCTTTCAATATGGTTTCCATGCGGGCGATATCCCTTCGTAGTGCTCGCAATTCGGAGGGTGTTTCCACCTGTCCGGATTGTTTGCGCAAACGAAGTTGTAGCAACTCGTTACTAGCGTCACGCAATTCCTTTTCAATTTCTTGTTCGGAAAGGTTTCTAACTTCTTTAGCTTTCATGATAATAATTCCTACTCAATTGTCTCACGGACAACAAAACGACATTTAAAAGGTAATTTTCCATCAGCGAGACGCATGCCTTCGCGAGCGATACTCTCACTAACACCGCCTACTTCAAACAACATGGTGCCAGGTTTGATAACGGCCACCCAATGGTCGACACTACCTTTACCTTTACCCATCCGTACTTCCAATGGTTTTTTGGTGATCGGCTTTTGTGGGAACACGCGAATCCACACTTTACCTTTTCTTTTTAAAAAACGGGTTACGGCAACACGAGCAGCTTCGATTTGCTGAGCAGTCATAGCACCACGCTGGAGTGATTGGATGCCGAAATCTCCAAAGGCAAGGGTGTTCCCTCGTTGGGCAATCCCATTAACGCGGCCTTTGTGCTGCTTGCGATACTTGGTTCTAGATGGTAATAAAGGCATGATTCAAATTCTCTTTTTCAGTCCGATTTATTCTTCGTTTTCTTTTAGTATCCAGCACTTGACACCAATAATTCCGTAAACGGTGCTGGCTTCTGCAAATCCGTAGTCGATATCTTCACGCAAGGTATGCAGAGGAACACGGCCTTTCTTAACCATTTCGGCGCGGGCGATATCCGTACCACCGAGGCGTCCGGCTACACGTATCTTAATTCCTTGCACACCGAGACTATCAGCAATCTGCACGGCCTTCTTCATGGCACGTCGAAATGAGATACGACGTTCTAGTTGAAGAGCTACATTCTCTGCAACTAGTTGTGCTTCAATCTCAGGTTTTTTGACCTCCTGGATATCTAGCATGACTTCACGCTTTACCAATTTGTTTAATTTGGCCTTGAGCTTTTCAAGCTCCTGACCTTTACGACCAATGACGATACCTGGACGAGCGGTGTAGATCTTTACGCGAATACGATTGGACGCACGCTCGATAAAAATGCGTGGGACAGATGCAAACCTCAGTTTGTCAGTAAGAATTTTCCGGATACGATAATCCTCTTCCAGGCATACGCTGAAATTCTTCTTATCGGCATACCAGCGCGACTCCCAGTTACGGCGAACCGCCAGGCGAAAACCAATTGGATGTGTTTTTTGTCCCATGTTGCGTGTGTATCTAAATTATTTGTCGTCAGAAAGAATGATGCGAATGTGGCTCGTACGCTTTACGAAAGGTTTGGCAGAACCACGAGCACCCGCACGAAAGCGCTTAAGACTAGGGCCTTCCTCAATTACTGCCTTTTTTATGATGAGGTCATCGCCAGAAAGATTATTGTTGTTCTCGGCGTTCGCTATAGCCGAATGCAAGGTCTTCGCCACAAGTCGAGCAGACTTACGAGGAATAAACTTTAAGAGCTGTGCTGCTTCAGCAGCGCGACGACCTTGAATCTCGCGAATAACTTCGCGGGCCTTCTTGGGTGATACCCGAACGTATTTAGTGAGTGCCTGGACTTCCATGATAACTTGGTATTAAAATATTTGTACTTTGATTGTGGCCCGGTCTCCAATAGCTAGAGATTCATTGGGACTAATTTGCGTAATAAGTGCTGCGGAGCAGTCTTTGACTGAGCGAGTGACTAACAACTCACCAATTTTACGACCTTCGCGAAATACGGATAAAAGCATACCACGTTCAATGCCTTGTTGGAGACCACCGCTGATCGCAACGAGATCCGCCAACTCACCGAATTCGATAGCAGCCACAAGCAATTTATCCTGTGAGTCGTGATTATCCGAATACAAGCTAGCAGTGCTTACTCCAAAAACCAGAGAAGCTACCAACAGCGAAAGCATACGAATAATCAGTTTCATCCTTAAATTATTTCTTGGTATGAGTTCCGTGAGTTTTGAACGTACGAGTTTGAGAAAATTCACCCAACTTATGTCCAACCATATTCTCGGTGATGTATACCGGCAGAAATGCTCTACCGTTATGCACGTTGATGGTCAGCCCTACAAAGTCAGGAGTGATCGTTGAACGGCGTGACCAAGTATTGAGTGGTTTTCGTGAGTTTGCCTTCTGAGCAAGCTCAACTTTATCCATCAATTTGGGATCTATGAAAAAACCTTTTTTTAGTGAACGAGCCATGAGAATTAACGCTTAAACTTTTTACCGTTGCGATTAACGAGAATGAATTTGTTGGTCGTCTTCGACTTACGACGTGTTGGGAACCCCTTAGACAGTTGACCCCAAGGTGAACTTGGATGTCCACCACCGGAAGTGCGACCCTCACCACCACCCATAGGGTGATCGACAGGATTCATCGCAACACCGCGAACACGTGGACGCTTACCTAGCCAACGAGAACGTCCGGCTTTACCAATTGTGCGGCTTTGGTGTTGATGGTTACCCACTTCTCCAATCGTAGCGCGGCACTTCAGGTTCACCAAACGGATTTCTCCACTTGGCATTTTAACCGTCGCATAACCTCCATCGAGTCCCATTAATTGAGCAGCAGTTCCAGCAGCGCGAGCCACCTGTCCTCCCTTACCGGGAATAAGCTCAATATTGTGAATCTTTGTTGAAGGTGGAATATTTGAAAGAAGCAATGAATTGCCCGGATTGATTTCGCTGGACGTTTCGGATGCAACAATACTGTCACCGATCCCTAGACCGCGAGGGGCAATGATGTATCGTTTTTCTCCATCTGCATACGCGAGTAATGCGAGATTAGCCGAACGATTTGGATCATATTGAATATCCTGGATCTTCGCTGGGATATCCAGCTTCTCTCTACGGAAATCAATAATACGAATGTGGCGTTTATGTCCACCACCACGACGGCGGGAGGTAATACGACCATAAGCATTGCGTCCACTGGATCTCTTCTTATGGATAGTTAGCCGACGCTCAGGACGAGCTTTCGACAGCTCTACTTTGTTCTGCTTATAATACCTCTGACTAGGAGTAATGGGTCTTTTTTCTACGAGTGCCATTTGGAAAGTTCGGTGTGTGTTATACTATTTCTATGGTGTCGCCGTCCTTCAAAGACACGATGGCCCTTTTGATGGATGAAGTCTGGCCGAATTTGCCACGACGTTTACGATCACTCTTTCTCTTACCTTTACGGTTAAGAATATTAACGCGAGTTACGGTCACATTGAATGTCTTTTCAACAGCATGTTTAACAGAAATTCTGTCTGCTTGAGGAAAGACTTCGAAGGTATACTGTCCTAAATTGGAAGACAGGATATTCGATTTCTCTGTGATACTAAATTCTTTCAATACTTGATACGCAGGTTTCATGAATTGTCGGCCTCCATCCGTTGCATGAGGGTGGCGAGTGCAACTTCAGTAATGACAATAGTGCCATAAAGCGAAAGTTGCAGCGTGTTAAGGTAAGCAGCATCTTCAGTGTCCAACGCGGCAATATTGCGCGACGCCAAAATCACTGGGTCTTCGAAATTGTTGTCTACAATGAGAATGGACCCACGAGTCGGAACCACCTGTTTGATCACTTCGATGAATAGCTTGGTCTTAGGCTCGGCAACTTTGAACTCTTTAATGACTACCAAAGATCCATCGACTGCCCGGTCGAAAAGTGCACGCTGAAAAGCAAGTGACTTAACCTTCTTGTTCACCTTTTTGGAATAATCGCGAGGTTTAGGACCCATCGCAACACCACCACCTGAGTGAAGTGGTGACCTAGAACTACCCTGGCGAGCCATACCGGTTCCTTTTTGACGGAAAGGTTTCTTTCCTCCACCTCGAACCTCAGCGCGAGTTTTGGTGCTGGCTGTTCCGAAGCGTTTGTTAGCGCGAATGGCGGTTACTACTTCCTTGATGGCTTGAATGCCTCTGTCTCCCTCGAAGGAAGGAACGGCAAATTCTTTTTCGCCGCTGGAAGATCCGTCTGATTTAAAAGTCTTCAGTTTCATAATTTAATGCTCCTGTTAGGCTCTTGCTGGGCGGGTTTTCTTTGATGTGCGGATGAGGACCTGGGATCCGTTGAACCCCGGGGTACTGCCCTTAACAAGAATGAGGTTCTTGTCCTCATAAATCTTCACAACTTTCAAGTTTTGAACCGTGCGTTGCTTGTCACCCATGTGACCAGGCATAATTTGCCCTTTAAAGACGTGGCCAGGATCTTGACACAGACCAATAGAACCGATCCGGCGATGAAACATGGAACCGTGAGAAGCAGGACCACCCTTAGTATTCCAACGTTTCACTACGCCCTGGAACCCGTGACCTTTAGTTGTTCCGACAACATCGACTGTAGTGCCTTCAGAAAATCCGGAAACTGTTAAGGTCTCTCCAACTTGAACCTCCGGCGCGGATGTGCAGCGAATTTCTTTCAATTGAGAAAGTCCCTCTAGCGACGCCTTGGACAAGTGGCCGTTTTGACCAGCGGTCATGTTTTTGGCCTTTTTGCGGGGATATCCGATTTGGACGGCATTGTAACCATCGGTTCCCTCAGTTTTTACCTGAGTTACCGGACAGGGCCCGGCTTCGAATACGGTAACCGGAACTAGACGATTTTCGGCGTCATAGACCTGAGTCATACCAACTTTTTTTGCAATCAGTGTGTGTAGCATTTTACTAAGCGGTAGGCTGAGCCGAAGCTCACTTTTTATTAGTCCTACGTTGAGTTATCTAAAATTAAATTAGTTCTTTGAGTTGATCTAAAAATTAAACGTTAATAGAGATGTCCACCCCGGATGGGAGGTTCAGCTTCTTCAATTCATCAACCGTTTGAGCAGTTGGCTCAACGATGTCGATCAAACGCTTGTGCGTACGAATCTCGAATTGCTCCATCGATTTTTTGTTTACGTGAGGAGAGCGGTTCACAGAGAACTTCTCCGTGTGAACTGGCAAAGGAACGGGGCCAGATACTCGGGCTCCGGAGCGCTTTGCAGTCTCCACTATATCCTGGGCTGATGAATCAATTACTCTGTAATCGAAGCCCTTTAGTCTGATGCGTATTTTTTGTGCGGACATGTTGATTTAAAATTAAGCGCGAGCTGGTTCGCGATAGATAGAATTTGTAAGTGCCTCGAGCAGGCTATTTGGAACTTCCTCGAAATGGGAGGGCTCCATAGAGTAGTTTGCCCTTCCTTTGGAAAGCGACCGAACGTCGGTAGCATATCCAAACATCGCCTCTAATGGTACCATGGATGTAATAATGCAAGCATTCGTTTTACTTTCCATATTCTGGATGCGACCACGACGGCGATTCAGGTCTCCCATAACTTCACCCTGATAATCTCCGGGAGTAGTTACTTCGACCTTCATGACGGGTTCTAAAAGTATAGGTCCTGCGTTCTTCATCGCATCTTTAAACGCAAAGATTCCGGCCATTTTAAAGGCCATTTCAGAAGAATCAACATCGTGAAAAGATCCATCGACAAGGCGTATTTTAAAATCAATTACGGGATAAGCAGCGATTACACCGTTTCTGGCGGCTTCAAGAATACCATCCAGCGTCGGCTTGATAAATTCCTTGGAAATGGTTCCGCCAACCACATCTGAAACTACCTCGATTCCTGCTCCAGGTTTGTTCGGCTCGATCTTTATAATAGCGTGTCCGTATTGGCCACGACCACCAGACTGGCGGACAAACTTACCTTCGCCATCTGCAGCCTTAGACACAGTCTCGCGATAAGCTATTTCTGGTTTTCCGGCTCTGGCTTGGACTTTGAATTCGCGGGAAAGGCGGTCGCTAATGATTTCCAGATGAAGCTCACCCATCCCGGCAATAATCGTTTGCCCCGTTTCCTCATTTGAAGAAACGCGAAAAGTAGGATCTTCATCGGACAGGCGACTTAGAGCTAGCGACATCTTCTCTTGATCAGCCGTAGTCTTGGGCTCGATTGACATCGAAATAACTGGTTCGGGGAATGTTGGAGGCTCAAGTGAGACATCCAATGCTTTGTCGCAAACGGTATCTCCAGTCCAAACATTCTTTACACCCACGATCGCACAAATATCTCCAGAGTAGGCCACGTTGATATCTTCCCGGTCGTCCGCTTTCATAATCAAAAGACGGCTAACCCGTTCCATTTTCCGAGTGCGCGGATTGAAAACTTGAGACCCTTTGGCTAACTTGCCCGAGTACACTCGACAGAAAACGAGCTTTCCAACGAATGGATCCGTCCAGAGTTTGAACACCAGGCCAGCGAACTTGCCATTATCGTCCGGACCCAAATCGACGGATTCGTCCGAGGAGTTGTGTCCGGTCATCGGAGGAAGATCCAGCGGAGAAGGCAGGTAGTTAATTACCGCATCTAACAATCGTTGGACGCCTTTGTTTTTAAAAGCCGATCCTGGGATGACCCCCATAAACCTGATCGTGGTTGTCGCTTTTCTGATAGCCGACTTTAATTCCGATTCGGAAAGGTCGACTCCATTTAAATATTTTTCTGCAACCACATCGTCGAAGTCAGAAAGGGCCTCCAACAATGCTTCACGGTAAGTCTCTGCTTGCTCCTTCAAATCCGAAGGAATTTCACGGATGTCGAATTTCACGCCAAGGGCATCGGACTCATCAAAGTAGATGGCGTTCATCGACACCAAATCTATCATCCCGATAAATTCCTCTTCAGCACCTATTGGAAGATACAGCGCATGGGCATTTGCACCAAGCTTCGTCCGCATTTCTTCAATAACGCTAATAAAATCTGCTCCGGTTCGGTCCATCTTGTTGACGAACGCAATACGAGGGACCTCATATTTATCGGCCTGACGCCACACGGTCTCGGATTGAGGTTGAACACCTCCAACAGCACAAAATACGGCAATTGCTCCATCAAGAACTCTGAGTGAACGCTCCACTTCGGCAGTAAAATCTACATGCCCGGGAGTATCGATGATGTTTATGCGATGCTCCAACTCAGAAAAGGGACCAGTCTTCGCAGACCATACACAAGAAATTGCGGCAGAAGTTATGGTAATACCACGTTCTCGCTCTTGCGCCATCCAGTCTGTAACAGCAGTGCCTTCGTGAACTTCACCGATCTTATGAACCACTCCGGTATAATAAAGGATTCGTTCAGTGGTAGTTGTTTTGCCGGCGTCAATATGAGCCGCAATGCCAATGTTCCGCGTACGCTCCAATGGGTATTCGCGCTCAGGCGAATTCAAAGAAGATATGTCGGAAAACCCCATAACGAATCCTTACCAACGAAGGTGCGCGAACGCACGATTGGCTTGCGCCATACGGTGGGAGTCTTCGCGCTTCTTAACAACAACTCCAGTGCTGTTATAGGCATCGACGATTTCAAGAGCAAGAGCTTCGGTGAATGGGATTCCACGACGGCTCTGTGCGGCTGAGATCAACCAGCGAAAAGCTAAGCTTTGCTGACGCTCAAATGAAATTTCAACTGGGACTTGATAGGTAGCACCACCCACACGACGACTTTTAACTTCAAGACGTGGGCGAATATTTTCTAAGGCTCCCAAAATCAGATCAACGGGATCACCCTTCTCAAGCTTTTCTGCTACGAGTTCAAAGGCTCCATAAACAATCTTCTGCGCAATGGATTTCTTTCCACAACGCATGACCATATTGGTAAGATTACTAACTAAAGTACTGTTGTAACGAGGATCGGGTGTTGGAACCCGTTTTACTGCTCTACGACGACGAGACATAATTCAAATTAAGATTTTGGGCGTTTTACTCCGTATTTTGAACGACTGCGGCGGCGTTTATCGACGGCCAAACAATCAAGGGTACCTCGAACGATGTGATAACGCACACCCGGTAAATCTTTTACCCGACCACCGCGTACCAAAACAATACTGTGCTCCTGAAGGTTATGTCCTTCATCAGGAATATAGGCAATGACTTCGATGCCATTGGTTAGCCGAACTTTTGCAACTTTGCGAATCGCTGAATTCGGTTTTTTCGGCGTACGGGTCATTACCTGGATACAAACTCCACGACGAAATGGGTTCGAATCTAGTGCTGGCGATTTGGATTTCGCCTTAATGACTTTCCGGCCTTTGCGGACTAACTGGTTAATGGTTGGCATTTCTTATCGTACAAGTTTTGGGAAAAGAGGTGGAAAGTATCACCCCATAGTTGTTAATCAAGTATTAAATTGGTCTTTTCAGAATCGATATTGGAATCATCGTAAACAGATGATGTCGAGTGTTTATCAGGCTTTGAGAGTGTGTGAGATATTGCAGTTTTTAACTTTAGACACGATTGAGGCAGACCCGCTAAATGGATCTGCCCCAATCGATAAAAATAGTTAGGAAAACACCTTAACCGACTTCTTCATCTGTGTCCTCATCGCTAACAAATTCGTTGCCGAATGTGTCAATTTTGAGATTCCGATAACGAGGAAGGCCAGTTCCAGCAGGAATGAGGTGCCCCATAATTACGTTTTCCTTAAATCCGTCCAGTGTATCGACCTTTCCGAGAGTGGAAGAATCGGTCAAAACACGGGTGGTTTCTTGGAACGATGCAGCAGAGATGAAGCTTTCAGTTTCAATAGAAGCTTTGGTAATGCCCAAGAGGATTGGCTCTCCTTCGGCAGGTTTTCCACCAGCTTCAATGATTCCTTCGTTTTCACGCATGAAAGTTTTCCGTTCAATTTGCTCAGCCCAAAAGAATTCGGTATCACCAGGGTCTGAGATACGAACTTTTCTAAGCATTTGGGAAATGATGACTTCAATGTGCTTATCATTAATAGTCACACCTTGCATACGGTATACTTTCTGAATTTCAGAAAGTAGAAACTCCTGTAAAGCAGTTGGTCCCAAAATATCCAGTATTTCGTGCGGATCAGCGGATCCTTCGGTCAGGTGCTGGCCTTTATAAACTAGGTCACCAATCTGAACGATGATGTACTTTCCGTGGGCGATAAGGTGCTCTTCTGCGTTAGCAGACTCTTCGTCCGTAACAACAAGACGCTTTTTACCGCGCACACTGGTACCGAATGAAACGATTCCGTCGATCTTGGCCATTTCAGTGGCTTCCTTAGGACGACGAGCTTCAAAAAGCTCAGCTACCCGTGGAAGACCACCGGTAATATCCATAGTCTTGGAGGCCTGACGTGGTGTTTTGGCGATAAGCGTTCCGGCAGCAATGGTATCGCCTTCGCCAACGGATACTTGCGCACCAGTCGGGATGGCATAGGTGGCGATAGTCTTGCCCGTTTCGTCTTGGATCTCGAGCTGCGGATTCAAATCTTCCTTGTGCTCGGTGATAACCACTCCGATTCGTCCAGATGATTCATCAAGTTCTTTTTTGATGGTCACTCCTGGAATCATGTCTTCAAAGACAATCTTACCAGCCTTTTCAGAAAGAATTGGCACATTATGCGGATCCCACTGAGCCAAGGTAGTGCCTTCTTTGATTGCGGCACCATCTTCCAGTTGGATAACAGCCCCAACTGGGATGGCATAAGTTTCCAGCTCCTTGTCACTATCATCCAAGATCTGAATAGATCCTGTTTTGTTGAGCACAACATTTACACCAGGGCCAACTTCAACCAGGCGAAGTCCCTTAAACTTCACGTGACCGTCATTGCGAACTTGAATGTCATTATTCTTAGACAAATTGGATGCAACTCCACCAATGTGGAATGTCCGCATAGTCAACTGAGTCCCAGGTTCACCAATAGACTGAGCAGCAATAATTCCGACAGAAGATCCCATTTCCACCTTCTTATTGGTGGCGGGGTTGATGCCGTAACTGCGAGCAGTAATTTTATCAACTCCACGGCATGTAAGCGGTGAAAGAATCTTTACGCGCTCAACACCAAGTTCTTCAATTCTGTTACCGACCAGTTCAGAAACCATACCGGCTTCTTCAACCAATACTTCATCAGGATTTAATGGGTTGCGAACTTCCTGTGCAACACACCGACCGATAATTCGATCAGCAAGCGGCACAATCTCCTCATCACCTTCCCGGATGGCACGTTTCCAGATTCCTTCGCGATGACCATCATCGTCTTCAGCGATAATCACATCCATAGCAACATCACAAAGCTTACGAGTCAGGTAACCAGCATCAGCCGTTTTAAGAGCTGTATCCGCCAATCCTTTACGGGCACCGTGAGTTGAAATAAAGTATTCAAGAACAGATAATCCTTCCTTAAAGGAGGAAAGAATCGGACGTTCGATGATTTCGCCAGAAGGCTTGGCCATCAGTCCTCGAGTTCCACATAACTGACGAACCTGTTGACGATTACCACGAGCACCTGAATCCATCATCAAGTAAACTGGATTTGCTTCCTTCTTACCGTAATTATGATCGAGACCTTCAAAAGTTGCTTTCTGAATTTGGTCGGTAGCGCCAGTCCAAATATCGATGATCTTATTGTAGCGCTCACCTTGAGTGATGATACCTTTACGGTACTGCTCTTCCACTTCGTCGATCTTTTTCCTAGAGTCTGCAACGATTTGACCCTTGCTTTCAGGAATGATCATATCGCTAACCCCCATGGAAATACCAGCGGTGGTTGCAACATCGAAGCCTAGCTCTTTAAGATCATCCAACACTTCAATGGTCTTTTCCTTTCCTGAAATGTTGTAGGTTGAAAGAATAATATCACCTAACTTTGATTTCGCGACAGGGGAGTTAATATATCCTAATTCATTCGGCCAAATCTGGTTGAACATCATACGACCAACCGTTGTGCGGATAAGCTTACGCTTGTTATTACCGTAATCGGTTTCTGGTCCTCCGTAATCAGGATTAACAAGATCAATCCAATCGTGTTTGTTCAGAATACCGTCTGCTTCGGCCAAGAGAATTTCATCGGCGTCAGCTGCCACAGGAACTTGAACGCCTTCAGCGGGCTGAGTACGTGGTTCGATGGTTATGTAGTAGGATCCTAATACAATATCCTGGGAAGGAGTAAGTGCTGGTTTACCACTGGATGGTAAGAAGATATTATTGGTAGCAAGCATCAAAAGCTTACATTCCATGATCGCTTCTAAGGACAGAGGAACATGAACCGCCATTTGGTCACCATCGAAATCTGCATTGTATGCAGCACAAACGAGTGGATGAACACGAATTGCGTCACCTTCAATAAGTACGGGGTCGAATGCTTGAATCGAAAGTCTGTGCAAGGTCGGCGCACGATTTAGAAGGACTGGGTGTCCATGCGTTACCTCTTCAAGAATATCCCAAACTTCGGGCGTACGCTTCTCGATCATCTTGCGCGCCCCACGAACCGTATGGACAAATCCTAGTTCTTTAAGACGACGAATAATAAACGGTTCGAAGAGAACCAAAGCCATCTTCTTTGGAAGACCACATTGGTTTAATTTCAGATCTGGTCCGATAACAATAACAGAACGACCGGAGTAATCTACGCGTTTACCCAAAAGGTTTTGACGGAAGCGACCTTGCTTACCCTTGAGCATATCACTCAAAGATTTCAAAGGACGGTTTCCAGCTCCAGTTACGGCACGACCATGACGACCGTTGTCGAACATAGCATCAACCGCTTCCTGCAACATTCGCTTTTCGTTATTGATAATAACGTCAGGCGTTTTCAGCTGCATCAGGTTCTTCAACCGGTTGTTCCGATTGATTACGCGACGGTAAAGGTCATTCAGATCGGAAGTGGCGAAACGACCACCTTCAAGAGGAACGAGAGGTCGTAAGTCCGGCGGGATGACCGGGAGGACTTCCAACACCATCCACTCAGGACGGGTATCACTGTGAAGAAAACCTCCGATCAGCTTCAAGCGTTTTGAAATTTTCTTTTTAATCTGCTTGGAGCGCGTGTTTTGCATCGCCTCATGCAGCTCTTCAATCATGGGCTCCAATTGAGCATTTGACAGAACTTCACGTATCGCCTCGGCACCCATTTTTGCAGAAAAGGCGTCTTCACCATATTCATCGATGGCTTTTTGGTAATCGGATTCTGTAAGTAGCTGCTTTTCTTCGAGAGGAGTTTTACCTCCCTCCGTAACCATGTAGTTCTCGTAGTAGATAACTCGCTCAAGATTACGTGCCGTTAGGTCAAGCATAAGCCCAATACGACTTGGCATACTCTTGAGAAACCAGATATGTGAAACAGGGACTGCCAACTCGATGTGCCCCATCCGTTCACGACGAACCCGTGATACGGTGACTTCCACACCACAACGGTCACAAACAACGCCCTTGTATTTGATGCGTTTGTACTTTCCACACGCACATTCGTAATCCCGGACGGGACCGAAGATGCGCTGACAGAATAGTCCGCCAGGCTCAGGCTTAAAGGTTCGGTAATTAATCGTCTCTGGATTCTTTACCTCTCCACGTGACCACGAGCGAATTACATCGGGTGACGCCAGTGTGATTTTAACAGAATCGAATGAATTTTCCCGGTCCATTCCGAGAACTTCTCTTGCTTCTTGTGTGCTCATTTTTCGAAGTGGAGTAAAAGTTAAAGTCCTACTTTGGATTGGTTTTCAAGGCGTATATCCAGGCAGAGACTTTGCATCTCCTTGATCAATACGTTGAACGATTGCGGTGTTCCCGCGCTAAGTGAATTGTCACCCTTTACCAGATTTTCGTAAATCTTGGTTCGGCCCTGAACGTCGTCAGACTTGACCGTGAGTAACTCTTGTAAGGTATAAGCTGCCCCATATGCCTCGAGAGCCCATACTTCCATCTCACCAAACCGCTGACCACCATACTGGGCTTTACCACCCAATGGCTGCTGTGTGATAAGTGAGTAAGGACCCACCGCGCGAGCGTGAATCTTACTAGCGACAAGGTGATTGAGTTTCATCATATAGATGTGCCCAACTACCACTTCCTGGTCGAGTGGTTCACCGGTACGACCATTGAACAATTGGCTTTTGCCATGCTCAGGAACCCCAGCTTTCCTGCAGTATTCTCGAATACCATCTTCATCGATGCCGTCAAAAACCGGAGTAGCAATCTTGATACCTAGTTTGTGGCAAGCATAACCCAAGTGAGTTTCCAAAACCTGTCCTACGTTCATTCGGGAAGGAACACCGAGAGGATTCAAACAAATCTCAATTGGAGTCCCGTCTTCAAGAAACGGCATGTCTTCTTCAGGAACGATTTTCGCAATAACTCCCTTGTTTCCATGACGACCGGCCATCTTATCACCCACTTGAAGCTTACGTTTCGTAGCGATATAAACCTTTACCTGCTTGATCACACCTGAATCAACTTCATTGCCAGACTCGATAGTCGCAATCTTGCGTTCACGTTCTTCTGCAAGCTCATCAAACTTTGCCTGGAAAGAACTTATGATCTCCATGATCTTGATACGAACTGGAGATGGATCAATTTCAACGTACTTTGCAACCGATGCGAGGCGACGAAGAAGCGTCTTGGTTATCTTGCGGTTGGCAGGGATAATAATTTCATCTGACTCACCGTTTACCACATCGAGAGGAATTTTTTCCCCAAGAAGAATGTTGGAAAGTGCCTCGGTGAGGTTTTCCTTCAATTTGTCAGCTTCGTTACGGTACTCTTCGTTAATTTGTTTGGCTTGGCGACGACGATCTGAAGGACTCAGTTTCTCTTGCTCCCCATCAATCCGGGTCGACACTTTCACATCCATTACCATACCGGTTACCCCAGAAGGAACAACGAGAGACGTGTCCTTAACGTCGGCTGCCTTCTCACCAAAAATGGCTCGAAGAAGTTTTTCTTCAGGAGCCAACTCCGTTTCACTTTTAGGAGTAATCTTTCCTACAAGGATATCGCCAGGCTTAACTTCAGCACCCACACGGATGACACCATCGTGGTTCAAGTCCTTCAAAGCTTCTTCACCTACGTTCGGAATATCCCGAGTTATTTCTTCAGGACCAAGCTTGGTATCACGAGCAGTCACTTCCTTTTCTTCAATATGAATAGAAGTGAAAATATCTTGTTTAAGGACCTTTTCACTGATCAGAATAGCATCTTCAAAGTTATAACCATGCCAAGGCATGAAAGCTACAAGCACATTACGACCTAGAGCCAGTTCGCCATTTTCTGTGCAGGCACCATCAGCGATTACATCACCAGCGTTGAGCTTTTGACCTTTCTTAACCACTGGCTTTTGGTTGAAACAGGTACCCGCGTTGGAACGCATAAATTTTCGCAGTTCGTAGACATTGAGTCCCTTCTTTGGATCGCTTACAGGACTGCGTGAGAACTTGATCGGCAATTCACCATCAAGCGTTGTAATCACACGCCGGGAATCAACTGAAGCGACAATACCATCGTGCTCAGCTAGACCAACCGTTTTGGAATCTTGTGCAACCTTAGCTTCAATTCCAGTTCCCACGTAAGGAGCTTGTGTCCTCAGAAGAGGGACACCTTGGCGCTGCATATTCGAGCCCATTAATGCGCGATTGGCATCATCGTGTTCGAGGAAAGGAATTAGACCAGCAGCCACGGACACCAACTGTTTTGGTGAAACATCCATGAAATGAAGCGACTCAGGAGCAGCCTCAAAGAAGTTATCACCCTGGCGGGCGGTAACGGCCTCAGTAAAGTTGCCTTTATCATCTATCACAGAATTCGCCTGAGCGATGATGAGTCCTTCTTCTTCGTCGGCGGTTACATAACGAACTTCGTCCGTCACCTTGCCGTCTTTTACAACACGATAAGGAGTTTCAATAAATCCAAACTCATTAATACGTGAATAGATACTCAACGAATTAATTAGGCCAATGTTGGGTCCTTCAGGTGTTTCAATTGGGCAAATCCGACCGTAATGAGATGGGTGCACGTCTCGCACTTCAAACCCGGCACGCTCACGATTCAGACCGCCTGGCCCCAACGCACTTAAACGACGTTTGTGGGTAATCTCTGCCAATGGATTAATTTGGTCCATGAACTGAGACAGCTGACTTCGAGCAAAGAAATCTCGGATAACCGTGCTAAGAGCTTTCGGGTTAATCAACTTTTGCGGAGTGATCGAATCGACACTTTGATCATAAAGAGTCATACGCTCACGGACTAGGCGTTCAGTACGGGCTAATCCAATTCGACATTGGTTTGCCAAAAGCTCACCGACGGTACGAACGCGTCGACTACCTAGGTGATCAATATCATCAACAACGCCCTCCCCTTTCTTGAGTCTAATAAGGTAACGAGTTGCTTCGACAATGTCCTCGACCATGACGATACGCATTTCCAGATCCGTACCGAGGGAAAGTTTTTGATTAATTTTGTAGCGCCCAACACGACCCAAGTCATAACGTTTTGGATCTTGGAATAAACGCTTCAAAAGTGCTTTGGCATTTGCCGACGTGGGTGGCTCGCCAGGACGAAGACGCTTGTAGATTTCCTTAAGTGCCTCTTCTTCATTACGCGTTGGGTCCTTCTTAATGGCCCGTACGATGGCACCTTCATCTACCGATGTGTCAATTACACGAATATCGGAAACTTCGGACTCGTGAAACTGACGAATAATGCTCTTGGTAAGTGGCTCAAATGCACGCGCAAGGACCACTCCCTGGTTAGCATCTATAATATCTTCAACCAAAGTATAGTGGCTGACGCTGTCGAGCTTGAGTGCCGCTCCCAGGTCCAAATCCTGTATCTTATAAAAGAGGTCCAGGATATCGACATCCGAGCTGTAGCCCATAGCTCTAAGCAAAGTTGTAATAAGAAACTTACGACGACGACGACGACGATCTAGAAAAACATAAAGTAAGTCGTTATTGTCAAATTGGACTTCCAACCAAGTTCCACGATCGGGAATTATCCGAAAAGAATGAAGCAGTTTACCACTCGTGTGAGGAGCGGTCTCAAACGCAATACCCGGTGAGCGATGAAGTTGGCTTACCACGACACGCTCAGCTCCATTGATAATGAAGGAACCTCTCTCGGTAATATGGGGAATTTCACCCATGTAGATCTCTTCGTCTTTGATTTGCTCCTCTTCGCGCAGGCGAAGTTTGACGTAGAGAGAAATGGAGTACGTTACGCCTTCGCGAATACATTCCATCTCAGTAAACTTCGGTCCTACAATATTGTAGGATACGTACTCCAGCATCGACTTACCGTCGTAACTTTCAATCGGAAAGATCTCTTGGAAGACAGCTTCTAGCCCTGTAGGCTTGCGCTTGGATGGCGAACATTCCTGCTGCGTGTATTCCTTGAAGGAATCAATTTGATTCTGGATGAGATTCGGGGCGGAAATTACCTCCTGAAGTTTTCCGAAGTTTTTGCGATCAGACATTTTAAACCGGGATGGCGATGAATTTGTAAATGGGAACGACCCTTTAGGGCAGAATTTAAGCAAAAAGAGACGGCAGACTCGGCGGTTTAGCCGAGCCTGGTCCGTCTCTGGAAAAAAGTTTATTTAGGTAAATCAGATTATTTGATTTCGACTTTGGCGCCAACAGCTTCGAGCTTCTTTTTGACTTCGTCAGCTTCATCCTTTGAAACACCTTCTTTTACGGGTTTCGGAGCTCCTTCAACGAGATCTTTGGCCTCTTTAAGACCTAGTCCTGTGATAGCACGAACTTCCTTAATAGACGCAATTTTGTTTTCTCCAGCACCGCCAAAGATAACAGTAAACTCAGTTTGTTCCTCAGCAGCTTCAACAGCTCCGCCAGCTCCGCCAGCAGCGGGAGCAGCAGCAGCTACAGCAGCAGCAGCACTAACACCCCATTTTTCTTCGAGGTCCTTTACGAGGGCTGCGATATCGATTACAGACTGGCCGGAAAGCCAATCAATTACTTGTTCTTTTGTTATGTCAGACATATGTAACTCCTTGTTGACTAGTGCTTCTGTTAGAAACGTTTAAGAGATATCTCCTACTCAACTGTTTGAATTAATGGTGGTTTAGTTATCCGGAATGAATCCGAAAGTTTTAAATTAGTTTTCTCTTTATTTGTCAGCGTGCGCTTTCAAAACGTTAACTACACTGGTGGGAACGGCATTAAGCACGGAAACCATTTGTGTGGCAGGTGTGTTGAGTAATCCAAGAAGCTGTCCCTTAAGAACTTCAATTGAAGGCAGGTCAGCTAAAATCTTTACGTCGCCTTCGGTTAGCGTCTGGTCACCGAGAACGCCCACCTTGACTTCGTTTTTTTCTTTGGATTTGCAAAAGGACCTTAAAGCCTGCGCTACTCCGGAAGGATCGTTTCCACCAACTACGATTGCAGTTGGCCCAGCCAACCAGTCAGCCAAATCGGGCATGTCACGGTCTTTGGCAGCAACGTTAAGAATGCTGTTTTTAACTACATGGAATTCCGCACCTTGGTCAGAAAGCTTACCACGTAATTCTTCCGTTTCTTCAACAGTGATTCGCTCAAAATTGGTCAGAAAAACGTAATCAGACTTGCTGAGGTGTGTTACAACTTCGTCTACAAGATATTTTTTTTCAGTTCTCATATCAGTTCTTACTATGACTCAATGTATTTTGCGGTATCGACAGATACTCCAGGGCTCATGGTCGAGCAAACAGATGCACTTAAAATGAATTTTCCGCGAAAACCAGTTGGACGGGCTTTCACAACAGCTTTGATAACGGTTTCGATATTCTCTTTGATTTTATCTGCATCAAAGGAACGCTTTCCAACAGGGACAGCCATATTGGAAGTTTTGTCCAACTTGTATTCTACACGACCAGCCTTCACTTCGTTAATCGCTTTCGCGACATCGTCGGTAACCGTGCCCGACTTTGGATTCGGCATTAATCCCCTTGGTCCAAGAACACGGGCAATAGAACGAACTTCCTTCATCGCTGCAGGAGTGGAGACTGCTACATCGAAGTCCATCCAACCGCCTTGTACCTTAGCAATCAGTTCCTTCAATCCAGCGAAATCAGCACCTGCATCAAGCGCTGTTTGTTCGTCGTTAGTAAAAACAGCAACGACCACTTTTTTACCACTGCCATTGGGTAAAGAAACTGTGCCCCGAACCATTTGATCACTCTGGCGAGGATCAACTCCAAGCTTGAATGCCAGTTCGACGGTTTCGTCAAATTTTGCGGCAGGAAATCCCTGTAAGATTGTAATAGCTTCGTCGAGATCGTAGACCTTAAGAGTATCTACCGATTCGAAAGCTTGAGTATAGCGTTTGCTCTGAATAGCCATGGTTGCGCTTCTAATTAAAATTATCCTTCGACTTCGATTCCCATACTACGGGCGGTACCAGCAATTATCTTGATAGCGGCCTCATCGTCGTTGGCATTTAAGTCGTTCCTTTTAGTTTTAACGATTTCGAGAATTTGAGCACGTGTTACTTTGCCCACCTTTTCGCGATTTGGCACTCCAGAACCTTTTGCCAGTCCAGCAGCCTTCTTCAAAAGAATAGCAGCTGGAGGAGACTTAAGTATGAAGGTGAAAGACCGGTCAGCGTACACGGTGATCACAACCGGGAAAATAGTTCCGGCCTGATCTTTGGTCTTTGCATTAAACTCTTTACAAAACCCCATAATATTAACCCCAGCGGCACCTAATGCAGGGCCAACTGGAGGTGCAGGATTAGCCGCACCGGCAGGGAGTTGTAAACGTATAGTTCCTGTTACTTTTTTAGCCATTTAGCTTTAATCAGTGTGTTTTTCCACCTGCCAGTATTCAAGTTCGACAGGTGTAAAGCGTCCGAAGATGGAAACTGAAACTTTCAGTTTTCCCCTATCCGGATCAATTTCGTCAATTTGTCCACTCAAGTTGAGGAATGGACCATCGGTGATCTTCACCTCTTCCCCTATCTCGTGAGTTACCTTCGGCACTTCCTTGCCTTCAGCCTCTTCAACATGAGCTATAATCCGGTCGATCTCATGTTTTTTGAGGGCACTGGGCTTTTCACCGCCAACAAATCCGATGACGCCGGTTGCACCTTTAATAAAATAATAAGCCTTATTGTGAAGAATATCATTCTCGTCATAGAGCCGCATGTGTACAAACACATAACCTGGATAGAGCTTACGCGTTTTGCTGGTCTTTTTCCCCTGTTTGACTTCGGAAACAGTTTCGGTTGGCAGAAGAACATCCAGGAGAAATTCCTCCATTTCATCCTGTTTCTTATACTTGTCTAAATATAGCTTAGCTTGATTCTCTTTATTAGAGAGAGTCTGTAGCACATACCAACTCGCTTTGGCCTCAGTAGTATCTGTGGTTTCAGTTTCCATTAACCGCGCACCCAATCCGTGAAAAGGTTAACAACTTGAAACAAAGAAAAGTCAGCAATCCCAATAAACGCACCGAGCAAAATTACCGCGACTAAAACCACCACAGTAGATTCACGAAGCTCGCGCAGACTAGGCCATGCGGCCTTTTTCAACTCGGTTATCGTTTCACTCCAGAAAATTCTGATGCTGCGAAATGGATTTTTCATAATTTAAAAATTGGCAGGACAGGAGGGAATCGAACCCCCAACCGACGGTTTTGGAGACCGCAACTCTACCAATTGAGCTACTGTCCTAGAAATACTTTACAAAATTAGACAGGTAAGCCGGGAACCCGTTTTCGAATTCCCGGCCCAATTGAAAGGGTTAAAAAAATTATTCAATAATATCAGTGATACGTCCTGCACCGATGGTGCGGCCGCCTTCACGAATGGCGAAACGTTGGCCTTTTTCCATCGCGATAGGTTTGTTCAATTGAACATCAAGACCGAGGTTATCACCAGGCATTACCATTTCTACGCCATCAGGAAGCTTTACGTCTCCAGTAACATCAGTAGTGCGGAAATAGAACTGTGGTCGGTAACCATCGAAGAAAGGTGTATGGCGACCGCCTTCATCCTTACTGAGGACATAGATCTCGGCCTTACCTTTAGTGTGAGGTTTGATCGTTCCTGGTTTTGCAAGAACTTGTCCACGTTGAACAGCTTCTTTTTCGATACCACGTAGAAGAATACCTACATTGTCGCCTGCTTGACCTTGGTCCAGCAACTTGCGAAACATTTCCACACCTGTAACAACGGTAGTCTGTGTGTCTTTCAAGCCGACAATCTCAATGGTTTCTCCGACTTTGACAACCCCACGGTCGATACGACCTGTAACAACGGTTCCACGTCCAGTGATAGAGAATACGTCTTCGATGGACATTAGAAAAGGCTGATCGATATCGCGAGTAGGCTCAGGGATATCAGTGTCTACTGCATCCATAAGAGCTTGAATGGCTGCCAATCCCTCTGGTTTGCCGTCCAAAGCCGCCATAGCAGATCCGCGAATAATGGTAATGTTGTCACCATCAAACTCATATTTGGAGAGAAGTTCACGAACTTCCATCTCAACAAGCTCAAGTAACTCTTCGTCATCGATAAGATCGACCTTGTTTAAAAATACGACAATGTTTGGAACACCAACCTGACGAGCGAGCAGGATGTGCTCACGAGTTTGAGGCATAGGCCCATCAGCTGCGCTAACTACCAGGATAGCACCGTCCATCTGTGCGGCACCGGTGATCATGTTCTTTACGAAATCAGCGTGACCTGGACAATCAACGTGAGCGTAGTGTCGGTTATCCGACTCATACTCTACGTGAGCAACAGCAATCGTTACGATTTTTGAATCGTCCCGAACAGTTCCTCCTTTAGCAATGTCTGCATAAGTCTTAGCTTCTGCTAGTCCTTTATTAGACTGTACGCTTAGAATCGCGGTAGTCAGAGTCGTTTTACCATGGTCAACGTGACCGATAGTTCCGATATTTACGTGCGGTTTGGTTCTTTCGAAAGTTCCCTTAGCCATGCGTCAAGTATTCGATAAAGGTTTGATAATTAGTTATTTGTATTATATTATTAATTCTCTCTTGTATGGAGCCCTCGAGCGGATTTGAACCGCCGACCTCGTCCTTACCAAGGACGCGCTCTACCAACTGAGCTACAAGGGCGCACTATCTATAGTAGAATTGCGCTTAGAAAAGAGAGGCGGGAAAATGGCAAAAACCAAAATAGGTCGTCAACCATTTTCTTGCCTTTTTTGATAACGCCCTCAGAGCCCGATTCTCACATGCAAATATCCTGTCGTTCCCAGCAATATAGGATGCACATCTTGAAGTATAAATTCCCGCACAAAATTATCCGTATTTTCGTTACCACTTGGGTTGATTAATAAGGGTTCACCAGCTAGTCCAAAATCGGTGAGTAAAACAGAAAATTCGACAGGATTGAGAGGGAAATCAATTTCCAAAGCTTCCTCAAATTCAATGAAGGTTTTAAGCACCTGCAGGCCCTGGACAGTTTTCGCTTCCACAAATAGACCTTCCTTCTTGGGTTTGGGGGACTCCCGTTTTTCTGCTCCAAACTCAGAAATGAAGTCTCGGGGCACCTTATTCAGCAATTGGAGGGGCGTATTCAAGTCTCCTGAGATACTTGTTTCCATCATTAACAGAGAGTCATCCCAACGGATAACAGGATCGTAGGCAGCCGAAAGGACAACCTCAGGCTCCCACACACTCGCATCAGTTTTTATGGGACCCGAATAATTACGATTGGTAGGTAAAAATATGGGTTCTGAGTCAAAAAGAAACGCTCGTTCCTCCAGCTCATCACTCGAGCTATGAACATCTTCAGGTTGAAATACTACAAAACTGGTTTGTTCTTTGCGTTCAGGGGCTTCTTCGAGATCGAGCTTAAAGAGATAAAAAACACCCACGTGGGCTGAAATAGCTACCAATACATAAAGTAGAACCCAGCGTTTGTAACCCACGTTTCCCCTAGACTGTTTTGTAGTCTTACTCACTTAAACGTTGGAAGACCGATTATCTCTTTCTCTCCTGCCACATGAACCTTAGAAAACCCTGCTTTCTTTGCTTCCCCGCATATCTTGAAAAATGTTTCTGTATTTATTATAGGATCTAATCGAATGAGGAGCGTCGCGTTGTTTTCTCCATCCAAATAGATTCGGGCCTTCTCCTCAAACTGGGAAAGCTTCAAATTCTGACCCTCAAAAAGAAGCATGTTATCCCGTTTCACGGTTAAAACAGCTGTGACTCCAATACCAGTGACCAGGTCTTCATTAAGCTGCAGATCCACCACAACACCTATTGGCAGGACAAAGGGAGAACTAAATATCCCAAAAAATACAACCATGATTAAAATATCAACGATCGGAACCACCTCCAGACTCGACTCAGGGTTAGTCCGGATGAAACGCTCGAGATTTAGCGGCTGGCTAAACATCCTTACTCCGTTCCTCTTCCATCACTGGAGTTATTCCTTCATCCCGAAGATCACTCACAATAAACTTCAGCAATTCGTTGCCAGTCCATTCCATATCACGCACAAGAGCCCTGACACGTCCGTGTAGGAAATGGAATCCAAGATAAGTCAGAACGGCAATGGCCAGCCCGCAGGCAGTGGTTATCAATGACTGCCACATACCATTGGATAAAACGGTTGCATCAGAATAATTTCCTCCTTGCTCCATGTTATAAAATGTCTGGGCAAGACCAAGAACAGTACCTAAGAGCCCGACCAAAGGTGCAGATTTAGCTAAAGCAACCAGGGTCCCTAGCCGTTTTTCCAAAACCGGTATCTCAACTAAAGCCGCCTCCTGAATCTCATATCGAATCTTTTCTTCCTTTTCACCGAAGTGAAGAAGACTGGCCTTAACGAGACTTGGCACAGGACCAGGTGTTTCTTCACAAAGAGTCAATGCTTCGACCAGCCGCTGCTTCCGAACAATGTTTTTAATACCAGTGACGAACTCTGAGGAGCGAATTTGGCCTCGATGAAGAAAAAGCACGCGTTCAATGAAAATAATGAAACTGATTAGGCTCATCAGTAGAAGCACCCACATAATCGGTCCTCCCTTTTCAAGTATACTAAGATCAAAACTGGCCATAACTACCCTTTTTTCTGAGCCAAGCGGCTCAATTTACCCTCAGCAAGATTATTGAACGGCAAGCCGCGGTCTGGAATGTAGGAGTAAACCCGTCGAGCAGTCTCCACATCTCCAAGCTCCTCCAATGCTTCCCCTAAGGAAATAATAATACGAGACATCCAATACCGACCCGTTGATCCCAACTTGCTCGATTGATCGTCATCGATCAGGAATTGATTAACCGCCAACCAATAGATCTGAATCACTCGCTCCTGATTATCTCTTTTACCATAGGAAAAAGCCCACTTGTAGCTCGCTTCGACCCGAAGATCAATCGGTAAGTCCGGCAATTCAGCCAGTCGCTCAAACTTTCCTAGTGCCTGAGATATTCTTGCTTGTGAGGTATCCGTTTGCGCCAGGATGCATTCCGCCTGAGCCATCTCCACAATGGCCCGATCCTTGTGATTCGGGAACGTTATCAACAGGCGTTCAAAAACCACTTCCGCTCCTCCAAAATCGTTAAAATCTCGCAATAGATTTCCTTGATTGAGTCGGCCATAAAACACGAGCGGGTGATTCGGGAAACTTTCAGCAAGGCGTTGAAGGATAGCGTTTGCCTCCTTCAAAGTTGAATCAGTGCCCCGTCTTAGGGCATGAATGGCCGCTTCGTATAGCGCAACCGGGGCTAACTCACTGGTCGGATAATTATCAAACAATTCAGTATAACGTCGTTGGGCATCCACCATTCGGTTTTGCGAGGCATCGTAGCGAGCTTCAATAAGGTAACTTTGGACGGCCGCCCGAGTACTTGGGAAATCCCTGCGCACTGATTCAATAAGCTCCAAGCCTTCGTCTTGTCGTCCAGAAAATATTAGTGATTGAGCTTCAAGCACCTGAGTCAAGCTAGCCACTCGAATGCCCAGAACGGGATCTATGGTTCCCTCCGCCTCTCTCAATACGGTATAAACTTGGCCCGCCAGAACCGGCGTTGACTCAAAATTGCTCGTCTTCAAAGACAGCTGACAACGAAACCAGAGCAATCGAAGCCAAAGAGAAACCGGCAGTACTTCCCGGGCATCTTGCGTTAACCAATCATTTAAAAGGTCGTATGCTTCAATCTCATCCTTGTTTGTTTGCAAAGCCGTAATCAGATTCCAAAAAGACTTCCACTTCTGAACTGGATCGATAGCCGGGTCCTTCTTGTAAATCTCCATGTGCTTGGCCGCACTTTCGAGGTTGCCCGATTTAATGTCAGAGAGCACCCATTGAAATAAAATGGTCCCACGATCAATTTCAGTTTCTTCCTGTTGAATTGCTATACCATAAGACTGAGCAGCATCACCATAATCTCCTGCTTGAAAGAAGCAATCGGCCACTAACAACTGAATCCGGTTCCTTTCCACTGTATCATCTATTAGGCCGCTTAACTCTATTAATAGCCCTGACGCCGACCGGTACCGCTGCCGTTGAAACGCAATTAAAACAAGCAGGCGAAGCGTGGATTCACGCAACTCGGAATCCGGATCACCCTCCAACAAAGTCTGGCACTCCACCTCAGAAGCCTCGTAGTCCCTAAACCAATATAAAAGCTGTCCTCGATTGTAGAGGATTTGGTTTACCAACTTTTCCGGAAGCGTTTCTTGATCGAGTTCACCTGTAAATTGGAGAAAGCTCTGAATATCTTCAGCACTTGAGGCAGATGCCACCAATTCCTGAAGCGCTCTCAAACGGAGATCTGTTGAAACCCCAATGGATAACAATTTCCGAAACGCATCGCGACCGGCTGAAGTTTCACGCTCGGAAATAATTCCTTCGAGGAGAAGCAACTCATCGCGTAAATCGTAGTCTGCCTCTTGAATTCTAGGTATAGTTTCCTCAATAGCTAGGACCGCTTCGTCAGCTCGGTCCAAAAGAAATAGACCAATCGCATATTCTTTAGCGAATTGGAATCCAACGCGTTTATCTTGCCGGATCTCCAATTCTGAATCCGCCTTCAGCCGATTCAAATCCCCCTGATCCAATCCCTCATACTCTATAAGAAGCGCTCTATAAATAAGTAAATCTATTTGCGCACGTTGTTCAGGAGAGTTCGCTGAAGCTCGCGCTCGATTTAAAAACGATTCCTCATCGTTTTCATTTTGGGACTTTAGATTCAGCAATCCACGAAGCATAAGATACCAGGGAAGCTCGTTGGCGAGTAACTCCGCCTCAACTACCCGATCAGCCATCCGCTCAGCGACGGAACGATCACCGTTAAAGAAACTTACAAGGGCCCGCCTTAAATTAAATTGCGAATCCTGGAATTCACTATACCGCGTAAGAGCTGCATCCGCCTCTTCCAATTTCCCCAATGCGATGAACGCTGAGATGCGACTCAACTCCAACTCATGTTTGCGAGTATCGTGCGGCGCTATCCCATTTAGTAGATCGTCATAGAGCCCAACAGCAATCGAAGCCAATCCGGATCGCAACGCATTGTCGGCAGCCTCTTTTTTCCAAAGAAATCGTTGAGCATTCTTTTCTTGGTCTTGGCCGGCCTCATCGATCAGCGGAACCAAAGCAAGCTCATCAGGCAATTCCTGGCACACTCCTACAACTACTCCTAAAAGAAGAAGCACAGCTGTAATGCCGAAAGAGCGATTCATGAGCTAGTATACGATGCGGTGTTGAGCAAAAGCTCTATAGGAAAAACTATATGTGGCGGGAGTCTTCTTCGTCTTTTGATTCGTAACCACTGTCCTGCCGCTCGTGATTCACCTGATTCTTTTTAAGATATGCTTGGTATACGTCATCTGCGGTCATTCCGAGGACTTGCCCCAAGGAAATAAGAAAGTGGAAAAGGTCTATGACCTCTACTCGCGCATTTTGTTTATCAAATTCCTGATATTTTGCCCACCATTTCCATGGAACAGAGTCAATCAACTCAGCCATTTCCTGCTGCATCGCGCGGGTATAATTCAACACCCACTTGGCTTGCTCTTCTTCGCTTAATCCTTCGGTATTAACTCCGATCCGCTTGTTTAATTGGTCTTGGAGTTTAAAAATTTCCTCGAGTTTGTCCATAGATTTGAAGGTTTGGGTAACCCATCTCCCGGGGCAAGTCGAATTCAGACCGATTATGAACAGAATAGCTTCGGTAAGGGGCTCTAAAGCATTAATTATCCATCCTCAAGCAAAGGCCCCGAGTAAGAAATCACGCTTCTCCCGATTATAAACTTGTCACAAATTAGGGTAATTCTGAATGATGCCCTTTTTTAACAAAGGTCACCAACCGACAGGAACGGTTAATAACCGGCACAAAAGAATGACTTGCCCAATTGAAATCTCATTCGCTCTCCCTCCAGAGCCGATCCTGTGCGTTGACACCAGCCGTGACCCTATAAACAAAATCCAACAAAACACCTTAAAATGCCCGAATTTGAAGAGGTCAAACCAGTTGATACTAAAACCGACTACGAGCTGAATTCCGAAGATTTTTCAGCCCCAGCAGAGTCTACATCACAACACGTTCCCAGTCCGCCAAGGCCTTCACAGGCCAAAAAAACAGGTGGGCAGCGGCGCTCCCGCTATAAAAGCGAACGGAAACTGTCATACACCAAGCCGAAACCGGTAACACCAACAGATTCCGCTGCGCCTGCGGCAACCCCATCTGAACGTCCACCCCCAAAGTCTTCCGATTCTCGGCAGGAAAACCGTAGAGATGAAAGAGATTCATCCTCTGAAAGACAGTCACGACCTCCACGGAAGCGACAAAACCGTAACCGTCGTGGGCCAAAGCAAGAAAACAAGGACGGCGAAAGTTCCCAAGATCAACGACGCAATCCAAACAAGAACAACAACCGAAACCCCAATCAGCGGACCAATGCTAAGCACGGTGATCAAAACAGAACCAGGGACAATCGGAACCAAAAGAATCCAAGAAGGCAAAACCAGCACAGATCTCCAAGAAGGGCTCCAATTAAAAAAGGATTTTTCGCTTCATTAATTACTTCGATCAAAGCCATATTTGGAATCAAAGAACCAGAGCCCAAAAAAGAATTCAGACACAATCGCAATCGCAGGCCAAGAAAGCGCAATAACAACAACCGAGGCAATCAACAACAGGGACAGGCTAGGCGCGAAGGAGGTGATCGAAAGGATCAGGCACAATCCGACAATGGAGAACCCAAGCAGTTTCCCAACAAACGTCGTCGCAGGAAAAGGCGCCCAAATTCAGAAATGAGATCGGGCGATAATGCGAATAGTGGAAATGCGCCGAAGGCATCCGCCGACAATGCGCCTAAGCCTCGTTCGGACGATACACCTAAGCCATCCTCCGATAATGCGCCTAAAGCATCCTCCGACCATGCGCCGAAGCCACCTTCGGACAATACGGCTAAGGCATCTTCCGATAGCCCGCCTAGCGATTCTTAATAATTAATACTCCAGTATCCTATGGATGTAATGCGAATCGAGGGTGGCAACACCCTTAGTGGATCTATTTCAGTCAGCGGTGCAAAAAATGCCGCACTTCCCATATTTGCTGCAACGCTACTAACCGAGGAAACCTGCATCCTGGAAAACGTGCCGAACTTGAGCGATATTCGCTTTATGGCACAAATCTTGGAACACCTTGGAGCGGAGGTTGAACAAATAGCGCCTACAAGCTGGAAAATATCGGCGAAGACCATCAGTCATCGTGCACCATACGACCTTGTCCGCAAAATGCGGGCCTCCGTCTGTTTGATGGGACCCTTAGCAGGACGGCTCAAGAAAGCCGAAATCTCCCTCCCGGGAGGTTGCGTCATCGGACCGCGCCCCATCGATATGCACCTCAAAGGTTTCGCCGGACTAGGGATGAAGGTTGAAGTAGATAAAGGGTATGTATTTCTCGATGCGACAGAAGCATGCGGTAACCCCATCTTTCTAGGGGGACGTCATGGCAGCACGGTAACAGGAACGGCTAACGTACTCATGGCAGCTGTTTTAACTCCGGGCAAAACCATCATCGAATGTGCAGCCTGCGAACCTGAAGTCGTCGACCTTTGCAAAATGCTTGTGAGCATGGGAGCAGACATCCAAGGAATAGGCAGCCCCACGCTTACCATAGTCGGGGTCGCGAAGTTAAGTGGTTGCCGCTATACCATTTTGCCCGATCGTATCGAAGCTGGCACCTTCCTTATCGCCGGAGCCATGGCCGGGGACAATCTCACCGTCACCAACCTTCGTGTAGCCGACCAGGCCGCTCTAATCGATAAACTGAAGGAAGCGGGTGTGCCACTTACTATCGAATCAGATTCAGCCGTTACGGTTAGCAAGAGTTCCAGCCCGTTAAAGCCGGTCGACGTGGTCACCCATCCCCACCCAGGATTTCCAACCGACGTTCAAGCGCAAATGAGTACGCTCATGTCTGTCACACCGGGCATCAGTATTGTTACGGAAAAAATCTTTCCCAACCGTTTCATGCACGTCCCAGAGCTTCAACGTATGGGGGCCGACATCGCCATAGAAGGCCCGAATGCCATTGTTAAAGGCCAATCCAAACTTTCTGGAGCTCCCGTCATGGCATCTGATCTTCGAGCAAGTGCTGCATTGATCCTCGCAGGGCTAGTGGCCGAAGGAACAACTTGGGTCCTAAGGATCTACCACCTCGACCGCGGTTACGACAAAATCGATGAGAAATTAAGAGCTGTGGGAGCAGTTATCGATCGGATACCAGAAAGTGATATGCCCAAAGACCTAAACCCCGAAGCCGCCTGATCCTTGGACGATGGAACCGCAGACGAGCCCGAAAAAGGCATGCATTTTTTCCAGAATGCCCTGGAAAATGCGAACAACGTAACAGACAACACCCTGCGCCCTCCAAGTTTTGAAGACTTTACCGGTCAGGCAAAAACGCTGGAACGCCTTCGAATTATGGTGGGGGCAGCGAAGAACCGAGGCGATGCGCTAAGCCACATTCTTTTCAGTGGCCCTCCCGGTTTGGGAAAAACAACTTTGGCTTTGATTTTGGGAAACGAGATGGAACGTACAGTTCGTATTACATCCGGCCCCATCATTGAAAAGCCAGGCGACCTAGCAGGTCTGCTCACGAACCTCGAGGAAGGGGACCTCCTTTTTATCGACGAAATCCACCGGATTTCCAAAACCGTTGAAGAGTATCTCTACTCGGCAATGGAAGATTTCCGAATCGATATCATGATCGACCAAGGGCCTAACGCCCGCAGTGTACGATTAAATATTCCCAGATTCACTTTGGTAGGCGCAACCACCCGCATGGGTATGCTCACCGCCCCACTCCGTAGCCGCTTCACTTTACAAACTCGCCTAAACTATTACGACCATAATGCATTAAACACCATTGTCTTACGCTCCTGTAAGCTACTCGACATTCCAGCGGAGCAAGCAGGAACTAATGAAATCGCACGACGAGCAAGAGGAACACCTCGAATAGCAAACAATTTGCTTAACTTCGTCCGCGACTACGCCGAACAACGAGGAGAAGGCATTGTTAATTTGAAAATGGCTCAAGCGGCACTCGAGCTACTAGAGATCGATGCCAACGGCCTCGATGAAATGGATAAACGCCTTATGCATATCATGGCTACCAATTACCGTGGTGGTCCCGTCGGATTAGGAACACTAGCCGTTGCCGTAGGCGAAGAAGAAGAAACCCTGGCCGAAGTCCATGAACCCTTTCTCATTCAGGAAGGTTACATCCAACGCACGCCACAAGGACGGGTTCTTTCCTCGAAAGGCTATCAAGCGATTGGACTCGAAGACATTACCAGGGAAAGCTCAGATACATAAGGAGGTATATTTTCCTTTAAAAAATAGAGCGTAACTGCCACAGAAAACCATATTGGCAGCATATTCATACTTAAGGTTTGAGTATGAAACCCATAGCAATTATCTGCATAGTCACATTCTTCTTAGTGACCCATCTTGTTGGTCAGGGGGAATCTCCTGATCGAGTTACCCAAACTGGGCCATGTGATTAGTTAGTCTGGAGGTTATTATTACGTGGTTAAGGTTGTAGAGGAAGTCAAGGTTCTGGCGGAAGGAGGCCGTAAGCCGAGTGGAGCCAGAGCCTTGTTCAGTAGCCTCTTGTGTTTCTGTTATTTGTTGAGCGAACTTTATTGGACT
>Ga0115002_10001100_pt1 | contig 37521 bp, 34 predicted proteins | sample ArcticOcean_MG_C_8_FD_89576 | JGI IMG/M metagenome (GOLD analysis project Ga0115002, IMG submission 89576) | Marine microbial communities from western Arctic Ocean - ArcticOcean_MG_CB11_86 | ecosystem: Environmental > Aquatic > Marine > Oceanic | place: Arctic Ocean: Canada Basin | collected... | reverse complement strand
GATCTTGCGACCAGTGAGACCAGCATCCCCGTCAGGGCCACCGACAACAAAACGCCCCGTGGGATTGATAACCCATTTGGCGCCGTCGGCGATTCCCTCTTCTAGGCATGTTGGTAGATGGAACCGTAAATCGGCCGCAATCTGTTTCTGGGAAACGTCATCGGAATGCTGAGTTGAAACCAGCACCTGCTCGATAGCCCTTGGCATACCGTCTACGTATCGCACCGTCACTTGCGTCTTACCGTCAGGGCGAAGGTACGGAAGGGTCCCTGACTTTCTCAACTGGCTGAGGCCCTTTGAGAGTCTATGAGCAGCGTCAAGCGGGAGAGGCATGAGGTTGTCTGTCTCCTTGCTGGCGTAGCCAAACATCAAGCCTTGATCGCCTGCTCCCAGGAGCTCAAAATCCTCTCGCCACGCTGAACGACTGTCGCCGCCATCGACGCCCTGGCCGATATCAGGGCTCTGCGAATGGAGCAGCACCTGCAAGTCAAGACCGTCCGCGGTGAATCCTCCAGAGGGGTCTGTGTAACCGATACCAGCCACGACCTCGCGGACCAGCCGATCGTACTCCTCGCTGGTGAGGAGAGCGTCGCTGCTGACCTCACCGGCGAGAATCACCTTTTGGGTCGTGACGAGGGTCTCGCATGCCACCCTTGCGTCTGGGTCCAGCGCCAGCATCGCATCAACAACAGCGTCGGAAATCTGATCCGCTACCTTGTCTGGATGACCCTCGGTTACGCTCTCAGATGTAAACGTCCATTCAGCCATGAGGGGAGTCTAGGCCGGATATGATCCAGTCCATGAGCCTGTCTGCAACCGCCGACTTGGCCATCAAGGGAAGCGATTCAGCGGTACCGTCCTTGGAGATAAATACGACTTCGTTGGTGTCTGACCCGAAGCCGCTACCGGCCTTGGCGACATCATTCCCGACCAACAGATCGACACCTTTGTCCTTAGCTTTGCCTATCGCGTGGTCCAATGATCCAACCTCCGCTGCGAAGCCCACCACGAACGCCCCAGAATTCTGAGCCACTACTCCACTGAGAATGTCTGGAGTGGGCGAAAGGGTAACCTCCGGAGGTCCTGCTTTCCGACGGAGTTTGTCGGGGGAAGTGGTCGATGGTTTGTAGTCGGCGACAGCGGCGGCCATGACCACAACGTCTGCTCCTTCAGAAGCTGACCAAACTGCCTCCGCCATCTCGTCAGCCGATTCGACGGCGACCAGGGCGACACCCACTGGGGTCTGTAGCGACGCAGAAGATACCAGCGTTACATCGGCCCCACGCCTTGCCGCAGCTTCTGCGACCGCGTATCCCATCTTTCCTGAGGAACGATTCCCGATGTATCGCACCGGATCTATCGCCTCCCGAGTGCCCCCCGCTGATACCACCATGTGCAGTCCGTCCATGGGCGAAAGTCGGTCGACCATCGCCGCAACAATCTCGTCGGGGTCCACCATCCGTCCGAGCCCAATGCCACCTCCGGCAAGAGACCCATCAACCGGACCGACGATATGAGCTCCGTTGGCCTTGAGCGTCGAAAGGTTCTTCCGTGTCGCCGGTTGTTCCCACATCTCCGTATGCATGGCTGGAGCGATAAAGAGCGGACTAGTCGACGCCAGCACCAGCGTCGAAACGGCGTCACCGCCAACGCCGTTTGCCAGATGCGAAATCGTGTTGGCGGTACAGGGCGCAACGACTACCGCGTCGGCCCACGCTGCGAGCTCGGTGTGCGGGCTAGCTAACTCAGAGTCGAAGAGTGAGACGACAGGGTGAAAGCCTGTGATGGAGGCGAAGGTCTGCGCGCCGATGAACGCTGTTGCAGCGCGCGTCATAACAACGCGAACTTCTATCCCTCGTTCGATGAGACGCCTAGCCAAATAGGCGGCCTTGTAGCCTGCCACTCCACCAGTCACACAGAGCACCACTCTGCGCATGGCCGACTACTCGTCGTCTTCGAACTTGCTTGGGATGACCTTCTTCTCCACGATCTCCTCAAGAGCGATCGTGAGCGGTCGGCTGGAAAGCGAGTGCACCTGTGGCGGAACGAACGCTCCGATGCCTTCACCGAGTTGATTAAAATAGGCGTTGATTTGACGAGCTCTACGGGCTGCGAGAACTACGGTATCGAATCGTCCGCCGCCATGCTCCAAAAGAGTGTCTAGGTTGATGTCTGCCATGATGAGTTCCTTTCTGCAGCGGCAAGTATACGCCTTAATTGCAAAACAGCTAGATCGAGATCGTCGTTCGTGATGAGCCAGTCGTACCGTTCCCGAGCATCTTGAATCTGTTGCGCCACCACGGCGAGTCGCTTCTCGATATCAGCCTCGGATGTGTCACCCCGTCTTCGCAATCGTTGCTCGAGCTCTACAAGTGAGGGCGGGAGGATGAACAGAAGCACAGCGTCAACGCGCGCCGCCTTGACTTGAGCGGCGCCATCGTTTTCTATGTCCAAGAAGATGTGCTCTCCTCGACGAAGCGCTTCATCAACCTGCGCTCGCGGCGTTCCGTACCGATGGCCCCCGTACTCAGCCCATTCCAAAAGACCGCCGTTCGCGATCAGCTCATTAAAGGACTCGGGCGATTCAAAGAAGTAGTCCTCCCCGTGAACCTCGCCAGGCCTCGCCAGCCGTGTAGTTGCGGACACGCTAAAGGACACTGGTAGCGATTCGCTGAACGCGCGAATGACAGTGCTCTTGCCGACGCCTGAAGGCCCGGAGATGACGAACAGTCTTCCCCTGTTAGCCAAAGTGCTCAAGCAGGACGGATCGCTGACGTTTGGTAAGAGACCGGAGCCTGCGATTGCTCGCGATGGAATGCAGCTCTAAGAATCGCTTCGCTTTCACCTTGCCCACTCCGGGGAGTGCTGGAAGCAACGAACCAATCTTGGTGGTGGCAATGAAGTCGTCTTCGTCATCCAGCACATCACGAAATTGAAGGGAACCAGCCTTCAGTAGCTGCTTGGTCTCAGCTCGGATCCGGCGCGCCGCTGCGGCCTTCGCAAGGGCCTCAGCTCGCTGTTCTGGTGTGCTTACTGGTACAGCCATAGGCAAAGCGTAGCGACGCCGCTTCTATCCACGTTGGATCTGGATCGAACGGACTATGTCACTCGCCGCTGCCACCGGATCCGCCGCAAGCGTAATGGCACGGCCGACGACCAAATAGTCCGCCCCAGCCGCGATCGCAGCATCAGGAGTCGCCGGCCGCGCATGGTCATCAACGCCTACTCCTGTCGGACGAATCCCGGGGGTCACCTTGAGGAGCCCCGGCCCAGCCGCGGTCACGATGGGCAGGTCCACCGGCGAACAGATGACGCCTTCGGCACCGGCAGCTGCAGTTAGACGGGTTAAGCGCTCCACCTGATTCTCAGTGCCCGCACCTAGCCCTATCTGTTCGAGATCATGGGCGGAAAGGGACGTGAGCACAGTTACACCTAAAACTCCAGCCAGGCGTCCGCCAGCTCCTGCTGATAGGCCTTCCACGGCTGCCTCCAGCTGAGCTTCTCCGCCACTCGAATGGACGGTGATCCACCTTGCCCCCAGAGCGCCTAGTTGCCGCGAGGCATTGCGCACCGTGTTGGGGATGTCGTGCAACTTAACATCGCAAAAAATGGGCAGGCCGAACTCAGCTATCCGACGAACCGTGTCAGGCCCTGGCCCCATTAACAGCTCGAGTCCTACCTTGAAGCCGCCGACGTGCTCCTTCAATAGCGAAGCCAGCCCAAATGCTTCATCGGAGGTTGGGACGTCTAGGGCCACAAGAACGGGGTTGGCTACCAAGATATGACTCCGTTCGTAAGGTCGGTCACTCGATCGACACCGTTCTTACGGCACCACCGCTTTACCCACCGGAGGATCGACTTTGCACAACGAGGACTCTCGAAGTGAAGGGTGCCCAGACCAACTGCGTTCGCCCCGGCCAAAAGATACTCGACCACGTCCTCCCCAGATCGCACTCCACCGGTACCCACGATGGGCACCTCCGGGAGCCGTTCGCGCACCTGCATCACACATCGAAGCGCGATCGGCTTGAGCCCCGCTCCCGAGTAACCGCCCATCGTTCCTGACAGCAGGGGTCGTCGCGTGGAGATATCGACTCCGGCTCCGTAGGCCGTGTTGGTGAGCACCAGCCAGTCGGCGCCCGATAGATAAGCTGCCTCCGCCACATCGCCTACATCCATCGCATTGGGAGACAGTTTTGCCCCAATGGGAACGCCAACTTCCGACCTCACTGCAGCAACCACGTTTCGGGTCAGCTCAGGTGAAAGCGCCCACATCTCGCCCGTCTCCAGATTCGGGCATGACAGATTGAGTTCGACAGCCGCAACACCAGCCCCGACCAGTCCCTTGGCAACCTCGACGAACTCGTGCACAGAGTTACCTACAGCTGATCCCCAGAGAGATGTAGGAGCCTCCGCGAGGCGCGGGCCATAGAGCGCCGCCCATTGTTCAATCCCAGGGTTCTGAATGCCTATGCCGTTGAGCATGCCAACCCTTGTTGGCGCCATTCTGGGGGCAGCCCGCCCTGCCCAGGGCGTTGCCGAAACCGATTTCGCTACGGCAGCTCCGTAGTAGGAGAAGTCGATAACCTGAGTTACATCCACCACACTCGCGACTGTCCCAGCACTCGCAACGAGTGGAGTGGACAGAGACAACGGTCCCAGCTGTACCGTCGTATCCATCACGCCAACCAATCTTGAAGGCTCTTCACTTCGAACACTCTTTCAGGTCCAAACTGCAGACTCCCTACCGTCGCCAACGCCCCTTCAATTGTCGTAATGCAGGGGACACCGGCCCGCTGGGCGGCCGTACGAATTAGGCGCCCATCAGATCGAGCTTGCTGACCCCGCGGCGTGTTCACCACCATGTCGATGGCGCCTCGCTCTATCCAATCCAAGGTATTGCCTTCCCCACCACTGAGCTTAGGAATCGAGACTGACTCCACACCATTCGCCTCCAAAAACGCCGAAGTGCCCTCGGTGCTCACTAAGGAAAACCCAAGCTGTTGCAGGCCCTTGGCTGCTTCGAGGCCACGAACCTTGTCGCGATCTGCCAGAGAGAAGAACACATTGCCCTTGTCAGGAAGTTGTATGCCTGCCGCCAGCATCGCCTTAGAGAAAGCGACCTCATGGGAGTTCGAGATGCCCATCACTTCGCCTGTCGAGCGCATCTCCGGTCCCAGAATGATGTCTTCTTGGGGGAACCTGGACCAAGGGAGAACGGCCTCCTTTACCGCTGAAAAGCTCTGTTGCCGATCTTGAAGTACGCCCGCAGTTCGGAGCGTTTTGAGGCTCTCGCCCATCATTACTCGAGTAGCTATCTTCGCCAAAGGGATGCCCGTTGCCTTCGAAATGAAGGGAACGGTCCTAGAACCCCGAGGGTTCGCTTCGAGTACGTAGACGTCGTCCCGTCTGGCCGCGAACTGAATATTGATGAGCCCTCGGACACCCAAACCTTTAGCCAGTTTCTCGGTGTCAGCCACAATACGATCGTGTGCCGCAGGACTCAGAGTTGGAGGTGGAGTCACGCAGGCTGAGTCGCCAGAATGGACACCAGCCTCTTCCACATGCTCCATGATGCCTCCGATGAGCAGTTCGGTTCCGTCGTAGATCGCGTCAACATCCACCTCTACGGCAGACTCCAAGAAACGATCCAGCAACAGCGGTCCGGCAGAGAGATCAAGATCAAACTTCGATTTCATATCTGCCAAGTATTCCGAGAGTCCGTCATACCCGTAGACAACGCGCATCCCCTTGCCCCCTAGAACGTACGACGGGCGCACAAGCAGCGGGAAGCCGATCCTCTCAGCGACCTCAGCCGCTTCGTCTGCTGAGGTGGCAATTCCGTGGGCTGGTTGGAGGACGCCTAACTCCTTGCACAACTCACTAAATAGCTGCCGATCCTCGGCGGCGTCAATGGAAGCGGGACTGGTACCTGCTATCGGGACACCGGCTTCCGCTAGGGCGTTAGCCAAGCCGAGCGGTGTCTGCCCGCCCAGTTGAACGATGACACCAACAGGATTTTCTGAGTCGACCACCGCCAGCACGTCTTCAACGGTGAGCGGTTCGAAGTACAGGCGGTCCGATGTGTCGTAGTCAGTAGAAACCGTTTCGGGATTGCAGTTGACCATCACCGATTCATATCCTGCATCCTTGAGGGCAAAGGAGGCGTGCACACAGCAGTAGTCAAACTCAATGCCCTGCCCTATTCGGTTGGGTCCCGAGCCCAAGACAAGAACCGTTGGCTTATCCGCAGGTGGAACCTCTGACTCGTCTTCGAACGTCGAGTAGAAATAGGGCGTCGAGGCGGAGAACTCAGCAGCACAGGTATCGACGGTCTTGTACGTGCGCTCAATCCCCCAGCTCGCACGTAAGTTGGCGACGAATTCGCGAGGACGCTGCCACAGGTACCCGATCTGATCGTCGGAGAACCCTGTCCGCTTGGCCAGCTCCAACACACTTCGAGCCTGGGGGTCGCCGGCAGCGCCCAACAGCGCGGACTCATCGAGGGCACTTCGAACTTCAACAATTCCCCCGATCTCGTTTACGAACCACGGATCGTATCCAGTGAGGTCGCTGACTTCTTCGACCGGGGTACCTACACGTAGCGCCTCTCCAACCGCGTAGATTCGGTCGGGCGTCGGTGAAGAGAGCGCCTCTTTGAGATCTGACGCTGACAACCCTCTCAGCCCTAGTTCGGCTGCATCTGCGTTGAGACCTGCTCTCCCCGTTTCTAGCGAACGAAGCGCCTTCTGCAGCGCCTCCTGGAAGGTTCGACCCATTGCCATGGCCTCTCCAACGCTCTGCATGGATGTCCCGAGGACGCCGCTCGCTGATGGGAACTTAGAAAATTCGAACCGAGGGACCTTGACGACAACATAATCCAAAGCTGGCTCGAAACTTGCAGGCGTCTTCCCCGTGATGTCGTTGCTGATCTCATCAAGGGTGTAGCCAACGGCCAACAGCGCCGCGATCTTGGCGATCGGAAACCCGGTCGCTTTGGAAGCCAAGGCGGAGGAGCGAGACACCCTAGGGTTCATCTCAATAACTATGCGTCGGCCCGTTTCAGGGTCGACGGCAAACTGGACATTCGACCCACCAGTCTCGACTCCGATCGTCCGCAGAACCGCGATCGCTTCGTTGCGCATCTCCTGATACTCCCGATCCGTGAGAGTTTGAATCGGAGCTACGGTGATGCTGTCTCCGGTGTGAACCCCCATGGCGTCGAGGTTCTCGATGGAGCAGACAATGACCGCGTTGTCAGCCTTGTCCCGCATCACTTCGAGCTCGAACTCCTTCCAACCCAAGACCGATTCCTCGACCAAGATCTCACCCACCGGGGAGGCTGCCAAGCCGATCGCTGCTTTGGCGAGGAACTCTTCTTCGTCGAGCGCAACCCCGGTGCCCTCTCCACCCAGAATGAAGGATGGCCGGATCATCACCGGGTAGCCAATGGTGCGCGCCCCGACAATGGCGGTCTCCATATCGGTGGCGTACTCACCCTGGGCAACGGAGATCCCAACAGCCTCCATCGCTTCTTTGAAGAGACCTCTGTCTTCGGCCTTCCTAATCGAGTCAACTCCCGCACCGATCAACTCAACGCCCCACCGATCGAAAGTGCCACGTTCGGCAAGTTCCATGGTGACATTGAGGGCCGTTTGGCCGCCTAGCGTGGGAAGGACCGCGTCTGGCCGCTCCTTCACAATGATCTGTTCAATCACATCGGCAGTGATGGGTTCGATGTAGGTTGCGTCCGAGAACTCGGGATCGGTCATGATCGTGGCTGGGTTCGAGTTCACGAGGACCACGCGGTAACCCTCCTCACGAAGAACACGGATTGCCTGGGTGCCGGAGTAGTCGAACTCGCAGGCTTGACCAATCACAATGGGCCCGGAGCCAATGACGAGGATGCTCTTGATATCTGTTCGCTTGGCCATTTAGAACCCCATGAGCCGGTCGAAGTCGTCGAAGAGGCTAAGGGCGTCCTGGGGCCCTGGGGCTGCTTCTGGGTGGTACTGGACGCTAAACGCGGGGACGTCGAGACACCGGAGCCCTTCCAACGTGCCGTCGTTGAGATTCTGATGAGTGGGCACGGCCGCCCCAACCGTTGTGCTGAGCTCAGCTGGGAGATCTGTCGATCGAGGGATCCCAGAGTGAGGCGACGGCGAGGTCTCGGACGTCATCGTCCATGGATCGACGCAGAAGCCGTGGTTTTGGGAGGTGATCGCGACGGTCCCGTCCAGAAGATTTCTGACGGGGTGGTTTCCCCCGTGGTGGCCAAAGCCGAGTTTGTAGGTACCGCCGCCGAGAGCCAGGCCAAGCAACTGGTGTCCGAGACATATCCCGAAGATAGGGACCACCCCGAGGAGCTGCCGAATAGTTGAGATCGGCGATTCGAGCGGTTCTGGATCGCCTGGCCCGTTGGACAAAAACAAGCCAGTAGGACTCAGCTCTTGCACAGCTTCGGGCGATGTGTCGGCTGGAAGAACCCAAACATCATGACCATGACGGTTGAGATGACGGACTATGTCTCGTTTGATCCCTAGATCGAGCGCTGCGACGAGTCCTTTCTTTGGACCAGAGGCTTCGCTGAAGTAAGGCTCAGCGGTACTGACGCCGCTGGCTAGATCCTTACCCGTCATGCCACCAAGACCACCAGCGAGGTCCTTTAGCTCTCTCTCATCATGGGACGCGCTCAAGATGATCGGTTGGGCTCCGTGATCACGGAGATGACGCGTGAGCCGTCGGGTATCGAGATCGGCTACGGCGACGACGCCTCGATCTACGAAGAAGTCGAACAACGACCCCTGGGCCCGCCAGTTAGAGGTGCTGCGGGTCATGGCCCGCATGACTACCCCGGAAGCAAAGACTCGATCGGCCTGATCATCTTCTGAAGTTACCCCGTAGTTGCCGATCTGCGGACTAGTCATGACCACGACCTGTTCGGCGTATGACGGGTCGGTGAAGATCTCTTGATAACCGCTCATGGCAGTGTTGAACACAGCCTCTCCCGTGGCGACACCATCGGCTCCGACGAAGTTGCAGCGGAACACAGTCCCGTCTTTGAGCACTGCAAGAGCGTTCACGAGGTCGCCTTCTGATAGGTCACAATCCCGTTGAGCATGGTGAGCTGCACACGCCCAGTAAGTGTCTTGCCCGCCCAAGGTGTGTTCGATGACCTGCTGACTCCGTGGCGAGGTACCACCCACTCCTCGGTCGGGTCAAACACCACGAGGTTGCCGACGACACCTGGATCGATCCACTGACCGTGAGCGGCGGCACCAAGGATTTTCGCCGGAGCCACTGACATTCTCTCGAAGAAGGTACGAGGCTCGAGCCCAACAGCATCGTTGACGACTCCAGCTGCTGTCTCGAGTCCAATGACCCCACGTGGGGCCTCCTCGAACGGGACTTCCTTTTCGTTCGCGGAATGCGGAGCGTGATCAGTCGCCACGCAATCAATGACTCCCGACCGTAGGCCCGCTACAAGCGCAGCCACGTCTGACTCATCCCGCAAAGGGGGGTACATCTTGGCGCTGCCGCTCATCCCAAGAACGAGAGTGTGATCGAGCGCTAGGTGATGGGGACACACCTCAGCCGTGACCGCAAGACCTTTCTCTTTGGCAGCAGCCACCAGAGCCATTGAACCGGCTGTAGACACATGTTGCACGTGATATCGGCAGCCGGTGAGCTCGACCAGCTGGATATCACGGGCAATGATGACTTCTTCTGCGATAGACGGGAGACCGGCGATTCCGAGTTGGCTGGAGATCACCCCTTCGTGCATGTGTCCACCTGCTGCAAGGCCGCTATCTTCGGCGTGTTGCGCGATGATGCCACCCCTAGCTTCGAGATATTCCATCGCTCGGCGCAACAACCCCGCATCGGCGACCGAGCCTCCATCATCCGAGAAGATCCGTACCCCAGCGTCCCAGAGATCGTCGAGGTGAGCAAGCGCCTTCCCTGCCCGACCCTCGGTTATCGCCCCCGCCACGAAAACATCGCAGAGCCCAACCTCCGCGCCTCTGTTGGCAATGTGCTGCGCGAGATACCCCGAGTCGATAGCGGGTGTCGTGTTCGGCATCGCAACCACCGCTCCAAAACCCCCAGCTGCCGCCGCGGCGGAGCCTGAAGCTACATCCTCCTTCCACTCCTGACCGGGTTCCCGCAAGTGCACATGGAGATCAACGAAGGAGGGCCCCACCCAGCACCCTGAGGCGTCAACCAAGGTGTCTCCTGTGAGATCAGGCCCAACTTGGGCAACAACCCCGTCCTCTACCAGTACGTCCGCTGCCGTCGGCCCATTGGCCGTCATCACAAGACCACCCTGCACCAAAATACTGTTGGTCACTGTTCACCTCCAAGGAGCGAAAACAATACCGCCATGCGTACGGCAACACCGTTTCGCACTTGCGTAGTAACAAGAGAGCGCGGGCCATCAGCGACGGACGCAGCGATCTCCACGCCCCTGTTCATAGGTCCAGGATGCAGCACTACGGCCTCAGGCTTGAGTCGGTTAGCTCTGTCTGAGGTGACCCCAAATCGTTTCACGTACTCGGCTACCGAAGGGAAACCTGACTCCGCTCCCCGTTCCTGCTGAATACGCAAGGTGTACAAGACGTCGAGATCCTCAAGAAGTCCATCGAGGTCAGGAGCGGTCTCAACGGTCCAGCTATCGAGTGTTGGGGGCAAGAGGGTCCGGGGTGCAATCAACGTAACTTTGGCGCCTAGGGCAGTGAAAACGTCAATATCAGAGCGAGCCACCCGAGAATGCCGGATGTCGCCAAGGATGCCGATGTGCAGGCCATCGAGGGCACCGAACCTCTGGCGGATCGCCAACGCATCTAGGAGGCCTTGGGTGGGATGCTGATGGGCGCCATCACCAGCATTGACAACAGGGATGCCGGTCCAATCAGCGACCCTCCAAGGAGCCCCGGTCGCCTTGTGCCGGACCACCATCAGATCGGGGCCCATAGCCAAGACCGTCTTCGCTGTGTCCTTGAGGCTCTCTCCTTTTGAAATACTCGAACCAGAAGGAGAGAAAGAGAGTGTGTCGGCCGAGAGCGCTTTGGCAGCCCGGTCGAAACTCAGCCTCGTTCGAGTGGACGGTTCAAAGAACATCATCGCCACCGTCTTGCCACGCAGAGCAGGCACCTTCGGAATAGGGCGATCTAAGACTTCAAGGAAGCTCTGCGCTGAGTCCAAGAGGACCGTGATCTCCTCGGCTTTCATACCCTCCAACGTCAACAGGTGCACGATCCCACCTCGATCCATACCCCATCTTCGCCATCGATCTCTTCGATCCTCACTGTGACACGCTCGGCATCGGATGTCGGCAAGTTCTTTCCCACATAGTCGGCACGAATGGGAAGCTGGCGATGACCTCGATCTACCAGAACGGCCAGTTGCACGGTTCTGGGCCGCCCGATGTCGGATAAAGCATCGAGAGCTGCCCTGATGGTGCGCCCGGTGTAGAGGACGTCGTCCACCAGCACGACGTCCTTATCATCGATCCCAGAAGGCACCGAAGTAACTCCAAGCTCTGGCGTAGGCCTGGTTCCTAAGTCGTCTCGGTACATGCCTATGTCGAGAGAACCCACCGGCATGTCACGGTTGGCAATCTGAGTGAGCGCCTTCGATAGGCGGGAAGAGAGGGGCACCCCCCGGGTGTGAATACCTACGAGGACGACCGAGTCGAGGTCTTGATTGTGTTCTACGATTTCGTGAGCGATGCGGCGAATCGACCGAGCGATGTCGGCGCTGGAGAACACCTGCTTCCCATTAGAAGCCATGTCGAACCCTTCTCGGACTCTCTGGACCGCGTTAAAGAAGTACTACCCAAAACTAGCACACGGTTGCAGCTGCCCCGTTACTAGCTGCGTAGGGTCCAAGCGGCCTGACCTAGCAAGCCGTTCACAAAGCTGCTCGACTTGGCCGTGGAGAACTTGGTGGCTAGCCGAATCGACTCGGCAATAACAATGGCGGTGGCCGTATCGGTGTGCAACAACTCAAACATGCCGATTTTGAGGATGGCTCGGTCGACAGCAGACATCCTGTCCACGGTCCAATTCTTAGCGAACCTCTCGATCTCAGCAATGATCGCTTGATCATGCTCGACGACGCCCTTGACAATTCGATCGGCCTTGCCGGTCAGCTCTGGCGTCACCGCGTCGGGTCTCCGCTGTTCAATTTCGTACAGCGCCTGGAGCGCCTCGTCTCGAGCTTCTGGCATAATCTCAGACGCGCGTCACGTACTCGCCGTTGCGAGTATCAATTTTGAGGTTTTCGCCGGTCTCGATGAACAGAGGGACATTCACGACGAGGCCAGTTTCCATGGTCACCGGCTTTGTTCCCCCAGAGACCCGATCGCCCTTCACCCCGGGTTCTGCGTACTGGACCTCCAACACGACCGATGCAGGCAAGTCAACGCCGATAGGCGTTCCTTCGTACATGGAAAGAATGACGCTGTCGCCGTCGACGAGGAACGGAGCCGCCTCCTCACACAGATCGACGGAAACCGCCATCTGGCTGTAGTCCTCCATATCCATGAAATGGAATCCGAGATCATCTCGAAAAAGGTACTGGAAGTCTCTCTTGTCGACAATGGCGCGATCCACGTTCTCGTCAGCGCGGAACGTGCGCTCCATCACCTGACCGGTGGTGAGCTTCTTTAGCTTCATCTTCACAAACGCCTTGCCCTTGCCCGGTTTGACGTGGTTGTACTCAACGATGGCGAACAGCCCGTCGTGCAAGGAGAGCGCCATACCTGGTCTGACATCGTTGGTTGAAATCATGGCTTCTCCGTCAGCTCCACAGGCCTACTTTGGGCGGTCGAAGTGTACCCCGATGCCTTTGGAACCCCCAACGTGAGAGGTGGGAGAATCTGGGTTAGCTCACCCCAACTGCCCGCATGCCCAGCAGCAACTCTTGATCGGTGACTACACCCACGACGGGGTCCCCGACGCTCCGCAGCAGGACCATCCGAACACCGTCCGACGTACGTTTCTTGTCTAAGCGAATCAAAGGGAGCAAATCCTCCCATGAAGTGCCCTCGACAGCGGTTGGAAGGCCTAGAGCCTGAAGTCGCTGCCGGTGTTCTACCTCAAGGTCCGTCCCAAATCGAGCATCCGCTATCGCCGCTGCAGCCACCATCCCGACGGCTACCGCCTCGCCATGGCTCATCTTTGTAGCCATCTCGATCGCATGCCCGATAGTGTGGCCGTAGTTCAAGGTGGCTCGCCGCCCGCTTTCCCGAAGATCCTCAGCCACCACCGCAGCCTTGAAGCGGACGCAACGCTCCACCACCTCAGCCAGCTGACCTGGATCACCCACCATGTCGACCAAGGCTTGATCCGAGATATAGCCCGTCTTGGCAGCCTCTGCGTACCCCTCAACCAAGATGCCAACGGGGAGCGCGTCAAGGGTATCGAGGTTAATCACGATCCGTTTCGGCTGGGAAAACACCCCTACAAGATTCTTCCCTCCCACATTGATCCCTGTTTTTCCTCCGATCGCTGCATCAACTGCACCGGTGAGGGTCGTAGTCACATAGACGACCTCAATGCCCCTGAGCCAGGTCGCCCCAACGAAACCACCGAGATCGGTAACGGTTCCGCCACCGACCGCGACCAACGTGTCGTCGCGCCCAATATGGTGCTCCTCCAGCCAGTCGTATACGATTCCGGTCGACGTCAACGTTTTCGCCGCCTCACCATCGGGAAGAACCAAGCTCTCCACTTCGAGGCCCATCCGAGCCAGATCGACCGCCACATCCGCAGCAATCTCCACGGAACCAGGTTGGCTGAGGACAGCGACACGCCGTCGACTTGACCGCAGCTCCAACACTGGCAGCCTGTTGCGTCCCAGCAAGATCTCTGAACCGCCGGGGATCTGAATCAAGGTCGCCATGCGTCCAGTATGGCCTGAGCGACTTGGGCTTGGGTGCATCCGTTCGTCTCGACAATGATGTCGGCGAGCTCTTCGTAGACAGCCGTCCTCTCCTGAGCCAGAGCAGAGAGGGCTGCTGTGCCTTCGATAAGCAGAGGTCTGCTCTTGCTTCCATCCACCCTTCGAGCTAGCTCGTCAACTGGGGCTTGTAGCCACACGACGGTTCCTTCTTCCATGCAGGAACGATTCGAGTCAGCAAGCACCGCTCCGCCCCCCGTCGCCACGATCGCAGGTTGCCCCTCAGCAACAGCCGCTATCACTGACCGTTCCCATTGTCTGAAGACGGGCTCTCCTTGGGCGAACAACGCTGGGATGGTCTGGCCGGATCGCTGCTCGACCAACTCATCGGTATCGATCAGGGGGAGAGAGGTGGTGGAAGCCAGAATCGCTCCCACCGAGCTTTTGCCCGAGCCCATCATGCCGATGAGCCAGAGCATCAGTACTGCTCGATCCGTTGGACGTATCGCTCCATTGACGCCTGGAAGTCTTCCACCGTGTCGCCCCCAAGCATTCGTTGCAGCTCTTGGGCCACTGCGACAGCGACTACTTGCTCGGCAACGACACCGCCGGCTGGAACAGCGCAAACGTCAGAACGCTCCCTTAGCGCTGCCTCCGGCTCCTTGGTCCGAACGTCAACAGTGTCGAGTGCCCGCATCAGCGTCGAGATGGGTTTGAGATACGCACGCACTCGTAGTGGCTGGCCTGTCGTCATCCCTCCCTCGGTACCACCGGCACGATCGGTCTTTCGCTCAAAACCATCGTTGTAATAGATCTCGTCGTGTGCTGAAGAACCTCGCCGCTTCGCTGTTTGTGTCCCATCGCCAACCTCTACCGCCTTCACTGACTGGATGGACATCATTGCTTCTGCCAACCTCGCATCAAGTTTACGATCGAAATGCACGTGAGAACCAACCCCAGCCGGGAGTCCGTACACCAGAACCTCTACGACCCCACCAAGGGTGTCCCGGTCCCGCTTTGCCTTGTCGATTTCTTGGACCATCGCTTCTGAGGCCGCTTGATCGAAGCAGCGCACCGGGTTGCCATCAACGGCAGAAAGATCCTTGGGGCTCGGAACCCGCTCCGTCTGGGCTTCCACAGACCCAATTTGTATCACATGCGACAAGACGGAGACGCCGATGGTGCCAAGGAGTTGTTTCGCAACGTATCCGGCAACCGTACGTGCAGCCGTCTCACGGGCTGACGACCTCTCCAGGATGTCTCGAGCGTCGTAGGTGTTGTACTTCAACATCCCCGACAAGTCGGCGTGACCCGGACGAGGGGCAGTCAAAGTCCGTTGAGGCTCACCCGGCTCGGCGGACATGTCCTCAGACCAGCGGGACCATTCGGTATTGCGAATGAGCACAGCAACAGGGCTGCCGAGGGTCTCACCGTGGCGAACGCCGCCAACAATCTCGACCACGTCCTTCTCAATCTTCATGCGATTACCGCGCCCGTGACCAGACCGGCGACGTTTCAGTTCTTCGCCGAGCCCGTCAATAGTAAAGGGCAGATGAGCAGGAGCGCCTTCGACGATGGTGGTGAGGGCAGGCCCGTGGGACTCCCCCGCTGTGAGATATCTCAACATAGACGTGGATAGTACCCAACCCGAGTCGTTCTACAACTTCTTTGTTGGTATCGATCCAAGGATCGCTGGCTTACTTAAGGATGGCCTGTCCAGCGCTCGCAGTGAAGGTGTTGTCACCATACTTGAACACTCCTGAGGCTTCCTTTGTCACGTTACCCGAGGTATCCATCTCAGCTTCGGTGAGTGAGACGACCATGAACGGTCCGGCAAACTCGTCGCCAACTCCCACCGAGTAATCGACGCCATCGATGGTGACATCGGCTCGAAGGACGCCACTGACATCCTTGACAGTACCAAGAGTGAACGATGTCCTTATTGTGGCAGTTGACCCTGGCCCGCCCGCGAAGCTATCGGAACCAGTATTGGCATTCACTAAGGGCAGGAACGGATCCCGTGGTGGTGTGACCTGAATGGAGTTCGTCAGGCGAATACCTTCAGCAAGGGCCGCCGGCGCCGGAGCGGCTGCAACCACTTCGACGCGCTCACCCTGTATGGGAGCCGCTTGGGAGACACCAAGAATGCTAGGCGCGAGAGCCCACCATGCTGTAGCAAGGCCCAAGCCGAGCAACAGCACTGCAGCCACCGCTGCGGTACCCGAGGAACGATGTGAACTATGTGCTGCCATGATTACTGATCCTCTGTTGTTGGTTCTTCGGCCGCAGCCTCTTCACCGTCGGTCACCACTACCAAGCCAACATCACCAGTTGTAAAAGCGGTGGCATTGATGCCTGCCGTCAGCGTTACGAGGCCGTTGTCGCCAACGGAAGGGGTGAAGGATGCTGACTCAATCCGAACGACTCGATCCATCTGTTCCATGGAGTGGAGATAACCCAAGAGTTCAAAGTAATTTCCTTCAATCTGGACGGAGAATCGAACCTCGCTGTACAGCCCGTCAGGGGTTTCAGCCGGAACACCGAACGAAACACTGGACCACATAACGCTTGAGTCGACTGCAAGCGCCTTCAACCCGTTGATAAGTTCGCTCTGTTGAGGAGACGTCGGGATATATGTTTCCAGCAGTCCCACTGCGGCGCGGTACTCGAACTGTGCGTCTTCGATCCTTGTGAGCCGATTCCGCTCCTGTACGAGGACTGCATTCTCTGTTTCGGCAGCCACGATTTCCTGTTCAAGAACTGCAATGTTCTCTGCCACAGGCTTATAGCCAAGGTAGAAAAAACCGGCGCCCATAAGAACAACGGCCAAGACCCCAATTATTAGTCCTCCCAGTGACAGCCCTTATGTCATCGATCGCTAGAACGTTGGCAGGATCCGCCAGAGCCACCAGAAGCTTGTCATCTTCGAAAGAGTATGGGATGGCACCGTACCGTCGAGACAAACCGTCCGGGAAGAGCGCCGCCGCGGCGGGGTCCACCGTAGTCTGGGCAATGTCGATGAACTCGAAACCAAGGGAATGAGCGAGGGCCGTTACGAGCTCCCGCTCGGAGATGATCTGCGTGTCGACCATGTACCGACTAAGGGACTGGCCCTTCTCCTCGGCAGCGGCTGCTGCTTCCTGAAGCTGAGCATCCTCAATGAGGCCTTCGTCGAGAAGGAGCGCTCCCAGCTCTCCGGATTCTTCTGTCATGAACCTGCCTGTCTAGTCGTTGAGAGAGCTGAGTTCCTTTGACAGGAGACCCCGACTCCGGCGTCTCTTCGGCTTACGAGGCTTGGTCTCCCACTCCACCTCTTCAGCTGCTTCAGGAGCAATATCGCTCTCTTGTGTAGTAGAGGTATCGTCATCAGGGTCACCGGCTTGAGCGATTCCCTCAGCCTCGGTTACGGGAGTGACGAGAGAGAAATGGGACAGTCCCCTGAGAACACTCGCCAGGTCGGTATCGGTCGCTGTGTTCTCATTGTCGACAACATCCAATTCGCCTTCGCTCTCGATCATTTCGACGCCGAGATGGGCGTTAATGCTCCCAAGAGACCCGATGACATCGTTGAGGCGGTCATCCAAAGGTTCGACATCCACATCCGCCACCACCTCTAACTCTGGCTCAGAAGAACCTGCTTCCGCATCGGCTGCCAAGCCCCCGAACTCTTCAGGTTCAGGCTCTGGTTGACCTTCGCCCCATGTGTCGACTACCGACTCAACATCAATGTCAAGGCCACCGTCATCAGGATCCGTACTGAGCTCGGCACCCGACCCGGACTCAGTTTCGGCGACAGCGTTCTGGACCAACGGGGCTTCGACCTCAGGTTCTTCAAGTTCTGGCTCAGGCTCCGGTCGGGTATCGGCCGCAGGGTCATCTACCCCCGCAGACTCTTCCATCTGTCCTAGTTCGCTCTGAACCCGTTGGTCGACCACAAGCTCGGGCTCGATGTCGGTGACAACCTCAGCTTCCTCCGAGACCTCTTCCGACTGCTCTATTTCTGGCTCTGACTCGACTTCGGTGGCTGGATCAACCACCCCTGAAGCCTCACCATCAGACTCAATTGATGGATCGACCTCCAGTTCAGCGACGGCGTCATCCATCTGCTCTAGCTCTAGCTCCAGCTCTGGCTCTGGCCCGTTCCCCGCGTCGGCCTCGTCCGCCTGTCTCGGCTCTGCCAATGTCCGAGCGGTCGCTTCAGCGTACGTCTCGAATAGCGACTCTTCACCGGGCTTAGCTGCCGCCTCAAGCTCTGGCTGTGGCTCTGGCTCCAGCTGCGAGGCATCAACAATCTCAGCCTCTTGAAGCACCATCTCTAGCTCCGCCACAGGCGCAAGGGCTATCTCACCATTAGCCACCGCCGCAACCTCAGACTCTTGGAGTTCTGGCTCTAGCTCCGGATCCTCAAACTTAATCTCAATCGGCTCCTGCGCATACGTGCGCGCCGGGACCTTCCGCTCCTCTACGCGGTGCTCAGCGAGGAGCTCGCTCAGAGGTAGCTCCACGTGCGCGACGGCCGCGACAAGATCCTCATCTTTAATGGGCCGGGTCCGCTCAAGCGTGTTGCGATCGCCCAGTCCCTTCAGCTCAAACTCGACGTCCGAGTCGGTCACGAACGGGACAAAGGCAACCTCCTCTCCCACAAATGGGATCAACGGCTCCCCGTCCGCCAGGGGGATGACGGCAATGGCGTCGAGTTCATTAGCCAACGAACCGAGAGCATCACCCGTGACCAGTCCTAACATGACGCCTTCAGCTGCCGTCATCTCTGGCTCGGCCTCCGATTCTTCAGAATCAGGCAAGCTTGCCGGCCTATCGGCCTGCTCTTCACCAAAGACTTCTACCGGGCTACCACTTGCGCTGGTCACCAACTCGATCAAGCCCTCTCCAAGGAGGTTTGCGAGCCGAACCGCCGTAGTGTGCTCAGACCAGCCACTGGCGTGGGAGATGGCAGCCCGCGTCTTGTACCGGGTCACCATCGAGATAGCCGCCCACTCGTCTGTCCCCGATATGATCTCGCCAGCTTGCTCGGTCCATGCCTCGGCAAGTCGAAGTTTTGAGCGGCGCGAAGGGAGCAGTTCACGAAGCCGAACCCAGTCGGCGGCGCGCTCTTCAGCAGCAACCAGAATCGGCTCTACTCCGAACTCAACGGAAGGATCGATCGCCGTGGTCACACCGTCCGCGAATTCAAAGGCAGCTTCGGTAGTTTCAAGGGCATCGACGAATGAATCAACAACTGTCGAAAACATCAGAGTCTCGTACTCGTCGAGCGAGACGCTAGGAGCAAGGACGTCAGCGGCAGACTTCTTTCCACTAATAACGTCTTCCCATCCAGCTTCGGTGACCAACTCGCCTGTGACAAGTGCGTGGTAGAGGCCCGCGGAGTCAGAGTCGCAGGCAAAGACGAGATGGCCGTCTTCGAGGTACACACGAGTCTCTCCAGCGTCAGTCTCAATCACGAGAACGCCAGTCTGTTGAGACCGGGCGAGTAATCGAATGACCTCAGGGAGAGGGAACGCATCTAGGTTGCCTTGGAGCGCCATCTGCTCACCTCCTTCAGAAGAAGGTTTCGGCGCGGAAATCTATGTGCTTAAGGGGTTAATGCACTGACCATCACGTTTTCTCGGGGGTCTAGACCGAACCAGAGCCGGAACGATGCCATCGCCTGACCCACAAGCATGTCGACACCTTTCGCGACCGGCAACCCCCTCGCGTTCGCCGCCTGCTCAGCTGCCGTCAACGTCGAGTACACCATCTCGAAATAGCCGCCTGCATCATCCAAGACTCCTTCTGGAAGAGGCTCGCCGGCCATCCCCAACGGCGTCGCGTTGACAACCACTGCGGAGGGCACCGTGCTCCCCCATGGGATGAAGCCCTTGGCTCCAGCGAAAACGAACGCTTCCATGGCGTCAGGTCTTCTAGCGGACATCCACACGTCATGCGTTTCGCTGAGAGCGTGGAGGGCTGCCCTGCTCGCTCCCCCGGCGCCAAGAATTACGACGGGTCCGTCACCCGGCAACTTCCCCTTCGCCCAGGCATGCGCAACCCCATCGGCGTCGGTCGAGTGTCCAACAATGCCACCCTCTTGGACAACCCACGTGTTGACCGCATCAACTGCGATGGCGCTCGGATCTAGCTCATCAGCAAGCTCAGCCGCAAGTGCCTTATGCGGCATCGTGATGTTCGCGCCAAGGAACGCCCCGCGGCGAATCTCACGAGCGACGCGCGCCATCCCAGAGGCGTCCACCTCCATCGCCTCGTAGGTTGCATCGAGTCCCAAATCCCGTATCGCCGCCTCGTGTATTTGAGGTGAGAGAGAGTGACCTACTGGACTGCCGAGAACCAACAATCGCTTCGTCACGGAATGATGCCGTCGGCTTTAGCCTGATTCTTGAACACAAGAAACTCGTCATACGAAGCTGTAAACGAGTGCGTTCCTTCGGTCGAGGTGAGCACGTAGAACAAGAACTCGGTCTCATTGGGATTGGCTGCAGCCTCCAGGGAAGCCAAACGCGGGGCTCCTATCGGCGTCGGCGGCAATCCAACAATTCGGTATGTGTTGTACGGAGAATCAATCTCAAGATCCGATAGGGTCAGATTTACACCACGAACGCCCATTGCGAACAGGACTGTTGCATCAATCTGGAGCCGCATGTCGATTGCCATCCGATTTCGGATTACCGACGAAATCTCGGCTCGGTCGATGTCAACAAGTGCTTCCGATTCGATGATCGATGCGATCACAATTCCTTGATACCGAGTTAGGCCCGCATCCTCTGCCGCTGTCCAGTCGATCGATTCGACCCGCGACTCCATGGTTTCGGAGAGCTTCAGGACCACAGCGACCGCCGATCCCTCTGTAGCGAATTCGTAAGTATCGGGGAACAGCAAGCCTTCCCAACTGGCGAGGGTGACATCTCCCTCAGGCAGAAGGGAAGAACTGAGTCCTCCAAGTAGAGCCGCCTCCAAATCCTTGACAGAATGGGGGGTCTCAGCCGCGAGCAGATCTAGGACTTCGGAGAGGCGAAGTCCCTCAGGAATAGTGACCCTGTAGCTATCCGCCGCAGGACCCTTCGCTAAAACGGCGATTACCTCACTGAGGCCCATACCGGTCACCAACTCATACGACCCGGCCTTAAGTGAGCTCGCCGCTGCGAATCCCTCTACTGCCGATTCAAACTCGTCAGAGTCCGCTACTACACCAGACTCTGCAAGTTGAGTAGCTATCTGTCTAGCTGTCGCCCCTGGCGGAATGACGAGGGAGACCACTTGACCGGGGGCAATAGCTGTTGCAGCCGTCTCCTCAGGGCTAAGACCACCTGCGAACTCGGCAAGCTTCTGGGCTGCCTTGTATCCGCCGCCCAACACAACGACGACTGTCGCAACAATGACGAAAGGCCGAAGCCAGCCAGGGGTCTGAGGATCTGCCATTCGCCAATTATCCCATACACCTGCTCAAAGAAAGGAACTTCCGAAAAAAACGGATTCAGCCCACATCCGTGGGACGCTCATCTACAGCCCGATAGCGGGGGGGCAACTGGTCAGTCGCCCGTTGGACATCAAGCCAGCCCTGCAACATGACGGCAGCTGCCACTGCGTCCACTTTCTTGCGGCGCTCTCGCCGATCCCTGACCTTGTGTCGCAGCAAACCTTCTGCCTTTGTGGTCGTAAACCGCTCGTCAGCGAACACCGTCTCAATCCCAAAGGCGGCTTCCACCTCACTAGCCAGCGCTCGGGCACCTGTTGCAGAAGCACCCTCGATCCCAGCAAGTGAGATAGGGAGTCCGACCACCACGACCCCAACTTTATGGGTATCGAGCAGCGTGCGGAGGCCGCCAACTATTTCTTCTGAGGCAAGAGCCGCCAATGGCCGGGTCGTAATACGGAGAGCATCAGAGATGGCGACGCCGACGCGGACAGATCCGTAGTCGAGCCCGAGTGCGGCACCCGAGGTGCTACGCGAGGCCGTTGGCAACTGCCTCTCTCGCTATCTCAAGAGCCTCCTCGATGGCGGCCCCGTTCGGGCCTCCTGCCTGAGCCAGTTCCGGGTCACGGCCTCCCCCGCCACCGACAGCTCTCGCCGCCGCTCCGGCAACTTCACCGGCGTTCACGCTCTCGGTGAGGTGGGGCGACACGGCGACCACCACTGCTCCCTTGCCGCCGGTCACACCGCCCACTACTGCTACACCTGAAGAAAGGTGAGACCGAATCTCAAGCGCGAGACGGCGCATCTCGTCTGGGCGTAGATTGTCTCTATGGGCGATCACGAACCGGTGATCGCCTGCCACTGTTGCTTGAGCAGCCAACTCCTTAGCGTCGGCTCCACGGCTGGCGTCACGGACCGCTGACAGCTCTCCTTCGAGGACTTTCACTCGCTCCATCATCGAAGCTATCCGCTCCGGCACCTCACTGGGTACCACCTTGAGGAGACGACTGGCCTCGGAGAGATTTGTTCTGATCTCCACAAGATGGCTATAGGCAGCGTCACCAACGAGAACCTCTAGGCGACGCTGATTCGAACCAATTGACGCCTCGCTCAAGACGACAGCGGGGCCGACTGCGCCGGTACCTGCGGTGTGGGTTCCCCCGCAGAACTCGACCGAATAACCTCCGATCGACACCACTCGGACCCGATCACCGTACTTGTCTCCGAAGAAGGCAACAGCTCCTCGATCCCGCGCCTCATCCTGACCCATAACTTCTGTGCCTACTTGCTGGTTCGCGATGACTCGCTCATTTGTGAGCAGCTCCACCGCCCGAAACTCTTCGCCCGTCATACCCTCGAAGTGCGAGAAATCGAAGCGCAACCGCCCGTCCTCGACCAGCGAACCCGCCTGCTTCACGTGCTTACCCAGCACCTCCCGTAACGCCCAGTGCAGGATATGTGTTCCAGTGTGCGACTTGCGAATGCGATCCCGTCGCATCGAGTCGATCGAAAGCGCTGCGTCTTGGCCCACCTGAATAGAGCCTGATGTTACGGTACCGCGGTGACCGAACAGGCCTTGGACGGCGTGTTGAGTGTCGTTGATCGTGACCAATCCGGTCGGAGTCTTGACTCTACCAATGTCGCCCACCTGGCCTCCAGACTCCGCGTAGAAAACAGTGTTGTCTAGGAAAATTTCCACATTTTGGCCTTCTTCGGCACGGTCTATCTGCTCGCCTGCCTGCACCACCGCAAGCACCCGACTTGTGGACTGGTCCTGGTCATAGCCAAGGAATTCAGTCCCTCCAATCACATCAAGAATTCGGCGGTAGGCCTCCTCCTTCGACGCGGTCTCTGCGCCTTTCCAGTGGCTGCGGGCGCGCTCTTTCTGCTCTGACATCGCCAACTCAAAGCCAGCTTCGTCGACTGCATAACCTCGCTCAGCCGCGATCTCTTTCGTAACCTCAATCGGGAACCCGAACGTGTCATGAAGCCGGAACGCAATAGAACCCGGTATCACTCTCGCTTCGTGGATCGTTACCGATCCGACGACAGCAGCCGGGCCGATCGACGCGTCGACATCGATTAGCGCCGCCTCTAACTCCCTTTCACCAGAGGCGAGCGTTCGGCGGAACTGCCGTTCCTCGCGGTCGAGCATCGTCTTGATGAAATCGAGGTTGCCTCGTAGCTCCGGATAACCGCCTTCGAGGATAGCCACTGCGGCCTCAGCCATCTCAGCCATGACTTGCTCTTGGCTACCGAGACTCCAAGCATGCCGGACGGCGCGACGGATGAGTCGACGCAGCACATACCCACGACCCTCGTTGGAGGGCACCACTCCGTCCGAAATCAGAGTGGCGGCTGTGCGGGCGTGATCTCCCATGATGCGAAGAGCGATGTCAACCTTTTCGTCGTTGCCGTACGACGTGTTTGTGAGTAACGCTGCTCTTTCAATGGCTGGCTTCAGGAGATCTGTCATAAAGACGTTCTCGACCCCCTGAATGACCATGGCGAGCCGTTCCAGCCCCATCCCGGTGTCAATACTCTTATTCGGGAGATCGCCAACCACGTGATAGGGGACATCCTGAATGTTCTGCATGAAGACGAGGTTCCAGATCTCGACGAAGCGATCCTCACCTTCCTCGTTGGGTTTCCCGTTTGGCCTTAATGGTCCACCGCCAGCGCCGTACGGCGGACCCCTGTCGTAGAAGATCTCTGAGCTTGGGCCGCAGGGTCCCGCCACGCCCATCTGCCAGAAGTTGTCTCGGCCGCCGCGCTGTACGCGGTCCTGAGGGATCCCGATGTCGTTGAGCCAAATTGCCTCAGCCTCGTCATCGGACTCGTGGACGGTATACCAAAGGCGCTCGGGGTCAAGGCCAAGTGTCTTGGTCAGGAACCTATGGGCAAAGCGGGCGGCATCGAGCTTGAAGTAGTCACCGAAGCTGAAATTGCCCAACATCTCAAAGAACGACAAATGGCGATCGGTGGTCCCGATGATGTCGATGTCGATCGTCCTGACACACTTCTGCGAAGTCACCGCCCGGTCCCAAGGAGCCTTCTCCTCGCCGAGGAAGTACCGCTTGAAAGGCACCATTCCGGCATTGTTGAGCATCAACGTGGGATCAGTCGGAATCAGCGATGCCGACGGTCGAATCTCGTGACCGAACTCAGCGAAAAAATTGATGAAAGCTTCCCGGAGTTCGTTAGATGTAGTCGGCGTTCCCATGGAGTGGCAATGATAGACGAGGCCTCTCGATGCCTCGTCGTCAACGAGGCAGGCGTTCACCTCTCCCGGTGTCGTTCGGCCAGAGCATCCATGTGGGCAAGTCGCTGCGCCGTCCGGGCCTCCACTCCTTGATCTGATGGCGTGTACAGCGTCGCGTCACCGATCTCCGGCGGGAAGTAGGCCTGAGGAACCACGTGATCGGGATAGCTATGCGGGTACTTGTACCCATCTCCGTGACCCAGGTCCGCCGCACCCTGATAATGGCTGTCCCTCAGATGTTCGGGCACCGTTACGGCGGTTTGCCCCTGCACAAGCTTTCGCGCCGCTTGCATCGCGCTGGTGACGCTATTGGACTTGGGAGCGGCAGACAGATACAAGGTCGCATGCGAAAGGGCGAAGGCCGCTTCGGGCAGCCCCACAAACTGGAGCGCCTCTGAGGCAGCAACAGCCACACCGAGCGCGTTCGAGTCAGCCAACCCCACGTCTTCGGAAGCAAACACGATCATGCGCCGCGCTATGAACTTAGGATCCTCGCCGGCGCCCAGCATTGTGTGCAGCCAATAGAGCGCAGCATCCGGATCAGATCCGCGCATCGACTTGATGAATGCGCTGATAACGTCGTAATGCTGATCCCCGTCCTTGTCGTAGCGAATAACTCTCCGCTGCATCGCTTCAGTGATGTCCTTCTCTTCAATACTTCCAGATGAACGTCCCAGCGCGAGAATCGCGGCCGTTTCGAGGGTGGTGAGCGCCATGCGAGCATCACCGCCGGTTCTCATCGTGAGTGCATCCACAGCCGCCTCGGTAATGTCGACGGAATCGGTCTTAAGGCCACGCGGGTGGGAAACTGCACGGCGGACCAATTCGGCGACCTCTCCGACGCTCAGTAGCTCCAGCCGAAACAACGTGAGCCGGCTGAGCAGCGGAGCATTGACCTCGAAAAACGGGTTCTCAGTGGTGGCGCCGATGAGGATCACCGTGCCATCTTCAACTCCCGGCAGAAGAGCGTCCTGCTGCGACTTTGAAAAGCGGTGGATCTCATCCAGGAATAGCACAGTCCGACGCTCGAATTCCTCAAGTCGGTGGCGAGCCGATGCCATAGTCTCGCGTACTTCCTTCACCCCCGATGTCACCGCGGATAGCGCAACGAACTCAGCGTTTGCAGCGGCAGCAACCACCCGCGCAATGGTCGTCTTACCGGTGCCAGGAGGTCCCCACAACAGGATAGAGACCAGTCGACCCTGCTCGACCATAGATCGAAAGGCCGCACCTTCACCCAGTAGATGCCGCTGGCCAACTACCTCATTGAGGGTGGTCGGCCGAACCCGAGCAGGCAGCGGAGCGACGCGTTCCCTCCGAGCTCTTCGGTCATCGGAGAAGAGATCAGTCTCCGGCGGTGTCATCGTCTTGTGCGAGAGCCGCTCTGACCTCTGGACGTAGATCAAGCCCAAGCTCCTGTAACTGGGTGTCGGTGACAAGCGAAGGAGATCCGCTCAACGGATCGAGCCCACGCTGCGTCTTGGGGAAGGGAATGACATCGCGGATGGTGGAGGCTCCGACCAAGATGGCAAGAAGCCGGTCAACGCCAACGGCGAAACCGGCGTGAGGAGGCGTCCCGTATCGCAGCGCTTCTAGGAACCAGCCAAAACGGCTCTCCCGCTCTTCTGGCGAGATACCGAGGGTGTCGAAGACTTGTTCTTGAACCTTCGGGTCGTGAATTCTCACTGAACCGGAGCCTAACTCCGAACCGTTGAGCACCAAATCGTACGCTCTCGCGAAAGCGTTTTCAGGATCGTCGATCATCTGATCAATGCTCTCTGGCTGTGTGAACGGATGGTGGGCAGGCGAAAGACTCCCATCTTCATGAACGTCGAATACCGGGAACCGAGTAACCCAAACGAACCTCAGCTCATCGTGTCCGCTCGGCTGGCCGAGGTCTACGCGGAGCTGCCCCAAAACCTCTAACGAGTTTCTCGTTGGTCCAGCAACTATGAGCAGGAGATCCCCCTCAACCGCTCCAAATTTCTCGAGGACAGCGACCTTCTCCGCATCGGAGAGGAACTTACCGACAGGCGAACGCCAGCCGCCGTCTTCACAAAACGCCCACACCAACCCCTTTGCGCCAAGGCCTTGGCCTGATCGATCAACTTGTCGAGCGCGGACCGAGAGAAGTCGCGCGGCCCTACGTTGATGCCTCTGACGCTCCCTCCGTCGGCTATGGCTCCTGAGAAGCCGTTGAAATCGGTCTCAGCGAAGATCGATGAGATGTCACTGATCTCCATCTCGAAGCGGAGATCAGGTTTGTCAGAGCCGAACCGTTCCATCGCCTCGGTCCATGTCATCCTCTCGAACGGGAGGCTGGGAGCGGCAGTCTTCACAGCACCAACGGCGGAAGCTACGGCTGTTTCGATGGTCGCCATCACCGAGTCTTCGTCCCAGAACGACCCCTCGATATCCAACTGCGTGAATTCCAGCTGGCGGTCAGAACGAAAGTCCTCGTCTCGGTAGCAACGGGCGAACTGGAAGTAACGATCTACACCGCCGATCATGAGCAGTTGTTTGAAGATCTGGGGGGACTGCGGCAACGCATAAAAGCTCCCCCGCTGCAGGCGACTTGGCGCGAGCATGTCCCTCGCTCCCTCAGGCGTTGAAGCGATCAGCGTGGGGGTTTCCACTTCCATAAATGACATGTCATCCAGAGCTCTGCGCATCGCGGCAGTCGCCTTAGCGCGAGCTTTGAGATTGGCAGCCATCGTGGGACGTCTGAGGTCGAGGTATCGATATTTGAGGCGGATGAACTCATCGACATTCAGTCGATCATCGATCATAAAGGGAAGCGTTTTAGACTCCGAAAGGACCTCAACGTTAGTTGCGGCGACTTCCACCAACCCGGTCTCTAAGTCCGGGTTCTCCGTACCAACAGGACGCATCTGAACCAGTCCCGTAACCTTCACGCAGTACTCCATCTTCAGTTCCGCCCCAACAGGTATCGACTCTGGATCTAGCACGACCTGTACCAACCCTGACGGGTCACGAAGGTCAAAGAAGATCACACCACCCATGTCTCTTGAGCGAGACACCCAGCCGCCAAGCACAACTTCGGTGCCCGCGGAGGTATTCGCGATCTCAGCTGCGTACCTGGTTCTTAGGGCTTCAGACACTGCGATATCTCCTCTATGGATACTTGGGTCTCTGCACCGGACCGGAGTTCTCGGTAAGTGACTTGGCCTTGGGCGTACCCTTCACCGACAGTAATAATGACTGCGACCGCAGTCTTCGCCGCGGCTTTGGTCTGAGCATTGAGGCTGCGGCCTCCAAACACGGTTTCGACCTTTGATCCCTCACCCCTTAATCGCGAAACAACAATCGCTGCCTCATCGCTGAACCCCGGCGCAGCCACAACAAAGGCTTCGGTCGACGGCGGCAACACCGGGTCCCCCATGGCAAGGATGATCCGGTCAATTCCCAAGGCAACACCCACCCCGGGGACCGCGCGACCGCAAATCTTCTCTCCAAGCCCATCGTAACGACCGCCGCCACCCACTGCGTTTTGGGCGGCGTCAAGCCCAGTGGCAATGTATTCGAAAGCAGTTCGCGTGTAATAATCCAGTCCTCGAACGAGCCGCGGGTTCTCTCTGTACGGGACATCAAGAAGAGTTAGTCGCTGCTTCACCGTCTCGTAAGCCTCCTTGGCCGTTGGACTCATCATCTCAACCGGCGTCGGAGCGCCCATGGTCACTTCTCGACAAACCTTGCAGTCAAGGACGCGCAGTGGGTTGATGGCGAGGGTCTCGACGCTGTCAGCGCAGAGTCGGTCGATCCGATCGTTGAGCCACGTCACGAGCACTGCCTCATAGGCGGAGCGATCAGAGGGGTCGCCGAGCGAATTGATCTCGACAACGACAGCTGGAACGCCGACATCCAACAAGAATCGGTAGGCAAGCTCAATGATTTCAGCGTCAACCTCTGGGGACTCCGTACCGATGACTTCCGCGCCCACCTGAAAGAATTGCCGACGTCGGCCCTTCTGGGGCTTCTCATACCGGAACATGGGACCCGAGTACGAGGCCTTCCAGACACCGCGTATCCCCGCGTTGAGATAGGCCCGAACAAACGATGCTGTGCCTTCAGGTCTGAGCGATAGCGATCTGCCAGCTCTGTCCTCGAATGTATACATCTGCTTGCGAACTACTTCTGTGCTTTCTCCTACCCCGCGTTCGAACAGTTCGGTAGCCTCGAACAACGGCGTCATCCCAAGTTCGAAGCCGAAGCGCTCGGACCACGAATCCCACGATCGAAGGACGCGGCGCCATGCTCTGGAGTCAGGTGACAGGATGTCGTCTGTGCCTTTCGGCGGTGCAAGGTTCATGGGCGTTTCTACGTTGGTGGAAGGCCGTATCTTAGCCGTCCGAGCGTGATGTTTCGCCCAACGATTCGACCCCATCGGTCCGCTACCGGTGCTCTATCGCCATCCATCTCGGAACGGATTAGTTGTTCGCTCTCTGCCAACAGTTGTGGGTGGACCGTGTCCTGGAAGCACTGCAACGTGGTCGTCGAGAGCCATGATCTGAGTTTTCATAGACGAGAACAGATCGGCCGTAGAGCCTCCTCGTAAGTCAGTTCTTCCGATCCCACCTGCGAAAAGTTGGTCACCGCTCCACAGCACACCTTCCTGAGACTCCAAGAAGCAGCAATGCCCTGGGGTATGGCCCGGTGTGTGGAGCACCTCCAAGGAGAGCCCTGCGAAGTCCAGTACCGCTCCGTTAAAAAGGTCCGCACGTTCAAGGGGAGCGTCGAACCGCCCAGGCAACGTGCCGCCCACCATGCTACGCAATTGATCCATTGGGTCGAGCGTCAGGAAGTCATCATGGGGGTGGATGTACGTGACCGCGCCCACTGCATCGAACAGCGCTCCCGAGCCACCCATGTGATCGATGTGGCCGTGGGTGAGCAGGACGGCTTCGGGATAAAGGTCATGCTTCTTCAGAAGCTGAGCGATCCCTTCGACATCAGGAGGGGCGTCAATGACAACGCACGGCCCGCCAGTGTCCGCAGCCACAACGTAGGTATTGGTCTCCGCCAGCCACAGCGACTCACTTGCAGAGAACACTGCCGCCTACTCCGACCTTCGCTTGGGAAGGATCCGCTCTGCGTCGAAGACTCCGTCTACGCGCCGAAGCTCGTTCAACACCCGGTCAATCTGGGAGGCATCGCTGAGCTCGACCTCGTACCGCAGCAACGCCACTAGGTCTCGTCCGGTGGCAGATGAAGAGGCAAGGATACTGCCGCCCGTATCGGAGATCGCCGACGTGACATCTCGCAACAGCCACGAGCGGTCGAGCGCCTCCACGTGGATCCACACCGAGAACAAGGTCTCGAGAGACTCCGACCATCCAACATCGACCAAACGTGCACTGTCGAAAGTGCCGATATTCAGGCAGTCTGACCGATGAACCGAAACACCTCTACCTACGGTAACGAAGCCGATGATATCATCGCCGGGCACCGGCGAGCAGCATCGTGCGACACGCGAGAACATGTCCTCGAATCCTTCAACGACAATGCCAACTCCTTGTGGCTTGGAACGTCGGACTCTTGGAGCTTCCAAGATGGTCTCGGGCTCAAGATCCGGCTGCGCTTCCTCCGGCTGGAAGAGGCGAACCACACGGGTAGTAACAAGCGCCCCTGTGATACCGCCCTCGCCTACTGCCTGATAGAGCGAGGCAACATCCTTGAAATCGAGATCGGCCGCCACTTCCTCGAGCGCCTTCTCCCGTTGGCTCTTGTTGAGGCCTAGGCCGGCCTTGCGTATCAGTTCCCCGATCTGGTCGCGACCCCCTTCACGGGCGGCTTCCCGGTGTTCCCGCTGGAACCACTGCTTGATTCGATTGCGAGCGCGGGAGGTCGATACAAAGGCTGCCCAATCTCGACTCGGTCCCGAGTCCTTTTTCGATGTCAGAATCTCGACGACATCCCCCGACTTGAGCTCGGTATTGAGCGGCACAAGCCTGCCGTTGACCCTGGCGCCCGTGCAGCGATGGCCCACCTCTGTGTGAACCGCGTAGGCAAAGTCGACGGGAGTACCCCCCTTCGGGAGCTCTTTAACGTCACCAGCGGGAGTGAAAATGAACACTTCATCGTCGTAAAGGTCCAGCTTCATCGCGTTGAGGAACTCTTCGGGATCCATTGGCTCTTCCTGCAGCGATCGGAGGTCAGCTAGCCAAGGTACATCCTCGGATCCGACGCCTTCTTTGTATCTCCAATGGGCTGCAATCCCGTACTCCGCTCGCTCATGCATGTCCCATGTGCGGACCTGTACTTCGAGCGGCTTCCTTTCCGGCCCCAAGACGGTGGTGTGAAGCGACTGGTAATAGTTGAACTTCGACATGGCGATGTAGTCCTTGAACCGACCGTGCAGAGGGGTCCACTTCCCGTGAACCACACCAAGGGCCGCATAGCAGGCGGCCTCATCGGCCACGATGATTCGAATCCCGATGAGGTCATGAATCTCATTAAAGCTCTGGCCCTTCATCATTTTGCGATAAATTGAGTAGTGGTGTTTAGGCCGGCCAGTAACCTCACCCTCCAGCCCGGCGTCAGCAAGCAAACCCCTAACGACAGACATGGCCTCGTCTATCACCTCGGTGCGTTGCGGTGATCGTTGTCGGATCTTCTCCGAGATCTCTGCGTACGGACCTGGGTACAAGATCTGGAAGCAGATTTCCTCCATCTCGTGCTTGATATCCTGAGCGCCAAGCCGATGCGCTAACGGCGCGTAGACCTCGAGCGTTTCCCTCGCTATTCGGAGTTTGGCATCGTCAGACATGAAATCGATCGTCTTGACGTTGTGCAGGCGGTCCGCCAGCTTGATGAATAGGACCCGAACATCCTTAGCCATCGCTATGACCATCTTGCGAATAGTCGCGGCCTGTTGCTCTGCTTTGGTGCCGAACCTGATTCGCTCAAGCTTGGTGACACCGTCTATGAGGTGAGCAACAGCCTCACCAAACTGCTCGCGTATGTCGTCGAGTGAGACCTCGGTGTCCTCGACAACGTCGTGAAGCAGCGCAGCTGCAATCGTCACATCGTCCAATCCGTAGCTAGCGAGGACCTCGGCGACGGAGACAGGGTGCTCGATGAACGGATCGCCAGACTTACGCGTCTGACCCGCGTGAGCGGTTCTGGCAAAATCAAATGCTGTTCGAACCAGCGTATCCCCAGCGTGAGGATGGTGGGTGGCGTACTCGGCGAGAACCCGATCGAGCAGCTCAGAGGGCACGGCTATGTCTGCCATGTCGATGCGCCTCGCCTTGGGTCCCGCAACCTTCGCATGACTATATAGTACCGGCTATTTGTTGCGACGCACCGTGATGGAATTGCGACTGTCGTAGCCCGACGCGCTCACCTTGGTTCCCGACGTCTTGGAGGGAGAAGACCCTGCAGGGACGGCTGGTCGTCGGTCGCGGAGCACCGCCAGCAGGGGAGCTGCGATGAAAATCGATGAATAGGTTCCTGCTGCAATTCCGACGAACAAGGCGAGCGCGAAATCCTTCAGCGATGTCGCTCCGAGGATCCAACCGCCTACCAGCAGGAGCGAACCTACGGGAACGAGCGAGGTCAGCGATGTGGCTAACGACCGCATAAGAACTTGGTTCATCGACTTGTTGACCGTCTCAGAGAAGGGCGGCCGCTTCTTGGCCTTTGGCCCAAGAGCCGATAACGCCTCATTCTCGTCGATCTTGTCGTAAATGACGACGGTGTCGTACAGCGAGTAACCCAAGATGGTCAGCACCGCTACCACCGTCGCAGGCGTCACCTCAAACGCAAAGACCGCGTACACCCCGAAGGTGATGATGAGGTCATGCACGAGCGCAGCGATGGCTCCTATTGCCATGTTCAGCTCGAACCTCCAAGAGATAAACACCACGACGACCGCCAGGAACACTCCGAGCGCGAGCAACGCCCGCTGAGCGATCTGAGCCCCGAACGTCGGGCCCACGGTGGTCACGTCTGCTGAAGCCGTGTCGGTGCCGAGTGCATCAGTTACGACCGTTACCAGTCGGAGCTCCTCAGTTTCGGTGATCGCCTGACTTCTGACGCGCATGGAGGCACCATCGTCAAGCTCCTCAATACGAACCTCAGTGAATCCTTCCGAACGAAGGGTGTCCCGCAGGCCCGAAACGTTGATGCCAGCCGAGTTTTCGGACTGTACCGACGTTCCGCCGACAAAGTCAAGGCTGAGATTGAATCCTCGAACAGCGAAGGCGAGCACCGCTATGACAAGAAGTACAGCTGAGAATCGAAACCACGAAATTCGGCGGCCAACAAAGTCGTACTCGGTCTCTCCTCTGAGCATCTTCCTGAACCAGTTCATGTCTTCTCCCCCCAGGCAGCGCCCCGAATAGAGAACTTTCCGCCTTCACCCCAGCGCCCGGCAGCGAGCATGCCAACCGCGTTCTTGGTGAAGTATCGAGCGATGATGATATCGAGAACAGTTGCGATCCCTAGGGACACAGCAAACCCCTTAACGGGACCAACGGCGAGCAACCAGAGGAGGAAAGCTCCGAGTATCGAGACGGTGTCGGCGGTCAGGATAGTTTTGTATGCCTTCTTGAACCCGGTCTCAACCGCAGAGGTCATATCCAGTCCGGCTCGCAGCTCTTCCTTGATACGTTCAAAGTAGACGATGTACGAGTCTGCGGTAATACCGATAGAGACGATGATTCCGGTCACCCCTGCCAGTGTCAGCGTGACACCAACAGACCGTCCTAAAATGGCGAAAACCATGACTAGAAGCGAGCCAAAGACGGTAAGCCCAACCACGCTCACGACGCCCAGCGAGCGGTAGTACACCAGAAGCACGGTCGCTACCACAAGGAGTCCGAGGGCGCCTGCCTTGAGACCGGCGTCTAGGGAGTCCTGTCCGACGGTCGCCGAGACCTTGTTGAGGCTGCTTCGTTCAAGTTGCACCGGTAGGGATCCGTACCGAAGCACCACGGAAAGGTCCTGGGCTTGAGCTTCATTATCCTCGCCGGCACCCATGGTGATGACCGCTGATCCACCAGAGATTGCCTGGTTGACAGCCGGTGAAGTAATGACGATGCCGTCAAGCACGATCGCCACTTGATTGCGGGGATCCCCGTTGGCGAACTGAACGGCTGCAGCAGTGATTGCCTCAAACTTGTCTGCGCCCTCAGAGTCGAGAACAAGGTTTACTTCCCAACGACCTCCTTGTCCGATAATTGCGATCGCCTCGTCGATAGACGACCCCAACAGATCGGTACCGGCAACGTTGTACGCGAGTGTTCCCGCTTCGTCCAAAATCCAAGCGTCCTGCGTGGGATCATCCTCCACAGTCAGGTCCACTTGGAAGGGAAGCGCTGTGCCGAGTACCGTCCGGAAGGAAAGCTGACCGGTGGCTCCAAGGACTCGAAGTGCTTCTTCTTGATCAGTTACCCCGGGAAGTTGCACCAAGACATTTCGATCGCCTTGGGTAGAAATCTCAGGCTCTTGGACGCCACCGATGCCCTCAATCCTGCGGAGCATCACATCAACAGTCTGCTCAAGTAGTTCAGGATCGGTTCCCGCGGGAGCTGTCAGGATTGCTGAGATACCACCCTTGAGGTCAAGGCCCAGCTTGGGGAGAAAGTTGTTGGTGGCCCCGTACGCGAGCGACCCCCACGACAAAGCTAACACCAGCACCAACCAGATTACGCGACGCATTACGCGTCCTTTTGCGAATCAGTTGGAGAAACAATCTCGGCAATGGCCCGGCGATCCAGTTTGAGCTCACCACCGTCGTGTGTCTTGATGAGCACAATGTCGTCCACAAGGTACGTTATCACCCCGTGGATACCACCAATTGTGCGCACCTCATCCCCGACAGACGCGGCATCTCGGAGCGCCTGGGCGGCCGAGGCTCTGCGACGCTGGGGGCGAATCATAAAGAAGTAGAAGAGACCCGCAATCGCCGCAAAAGGCAGTAGTTGGGATATCAGGGCGGGATCGGCCGAAGCCTGGGCAATGAGCACTGTGAAGAACCTTTTCGAAGTCGGGAGCATCGTAGCCGAGTCCCGACCAAAACCAAGGTTGGGAACTAGAACTAGAGCTAAAACCAACCCCGACAGCTTGGCTAGTTCGCGCGCTTCCTTCCCTGCGAAGCCGGGGGGAGGTGTCGGCGGAGCCGACCGAGGGGGCAGCCCGAGTGAACCACCAGTCTCGACTTGGGCACGCTCTGGGTTTGGGAGTTAGCAGACGCGGAAGAGGGATTCGTTTACGAATCCCTCTTCTTGATCACCTCTCGGCGAAACTCCTCGAACGAACCGTTCTCAATAGCGACCCTCGCATCTGAAAGTATGCCCAGTGTGTGGGTCAGGTTGTGGATGGACAGCAGCCGATGGGCGGCGAGCTCCTTGGAACGGACGAGATGGCGAAGATACGCTCGAGAGTAGCGGCTACACGTGAGGCAGGGGCATTCAGCATCCAGCGGGGTTTCGTCTTCGGTGAAGATCTGGGTGCGGAGGTGATAGTCGCCAGTTCTCGTGAGCACCTTGCCGTGGCGCGCCAGCCTCGTCGGCCAGACGCAGTCAAACAGGTCAACGCCACGTGCCACAGCATCAAGAACACCCTCGGTATCACCAAGACCCATGACGTAGCGCACCTTGTCGACGGGAAGCTCTGGCATGGTGGCGTCCAAGGCCACGTTCCTCTCCTCGGCAGACTCGCCTACGGAAAGTCCGCCGATTCCAAACCCCGCGAACCCCAATTCAGCGGTTGCTCGGGCGGAGATGGCACGCAACTCCGGATTGACCCCGCCCTGGATGATTCCGAACAGCGCTTGATCTTCTCGTCCGTGTACAGCGACGGCTCGTTCAGCCCAGCGGAGTGTTCTCTCCATTGCTTGTTTGACAGCAGCGGGGTGAGCGGGGAGCCCAATCAGTTCATCAAGGACCATGGAGACGTCAGCACCCAGATCCTCCTGGATACGAACCGCACCCTCGGGTGTCAACATGACCTTGCTTCCGTCGTAGGTGCTCTTGAAGTTGACACCCTCTTCAGTCACTTTGGGTTTGAGCGAGAAGATCTGAAATCCACCAGAGTCGGTTAGCATCGGCTTGTCCCAAGCCATGAACCGAGGAAGCCCTCCCATCGTCTTGACGAGATCCGCGCCCGGGCGGAGCATGAGATGGTAGGTGTTGGCCAACACCATCTGAGCGCCGACGTTCTCGAGATCGGCGGAGTCGAGAGCTCGCACGCTCGCTCTCGTCCCTACCGGCATGAAGGTCGGAGTCTGCACATCCCCACGGGCAAGGCTCAGGGTCCCCGCCCGGGCAGGACCGTCGCTAACTTCCAACCTGAAGGCTCCTGGCGCAATTGCCATAGCTAGCGGCGTCGGGCCTGGGTTGTGGGTTCAAGCAGCATGGTGTCGCCGAATGATAGGAAGCGATATCCCCTTTCGAGAGCGACCGCGTAAGACTCCCGCCATCTGTCACTCATCAATGCTGAGATCATAACGATGAGAGTGGATCCGGGGACATGAAAGTTCGTCAGCATGAGATCTACGACCTGTAGCCGGTACCCAGGGGCGATGAAGAGACTGGAAGCTCCCTCCCCCGGGCTGACCAGCCCATCACCGCAAGCGGCGGTCTCCAACGTTCGCGTGACCGTGCTGCCAACCGCCACCACCCTCCGGCCCTTCTGACGGGTACTTGCAATGCGGTCAGCTGTCACCTGGGGGATGTCGTATAACTCGGAGTGCATTTGGTGGTCAGCTAGTAACTCAGCCTTAATCGGACGAAAGGTGTCGATACCAACTCGAAGGTCGATAGGGGCGACGCCAATCCCCTTATCTGCGAGCGCATCAACAACATGGGTCGTGAAATGCAACCCAGCGGTGGGAGCAGCGGCCGAGCCAACTGTGTCGGCAAACATTGTCTGATACCTGTCAGGATTCTCCAGCGACGCCGATATATAGGGAGGCAAAGGCATCTCACCCGATGATTCGATCCACGCTTCAACGCTCTGCCCGTCGGGTGGCCCTAGTTTCAGCCGAACCCTTCCCTCAACTGGATCAGACACCAGAAGCGCTCTCCCCCTGTCCTGTTCAAGTGCGATGCCAGCGCGCAGCCGGCGAGCGGGCTTCACCAAGGCGCTCCAGGTTCCGTCCTGTAGCGGCCTCAGCAACAGCACCTTCACGATGCCCCCCGTGTCGACTCTGCGCATCGCCAAGCGCGCAGAGCGGACTCTCGTAGAGTTCACCACGACCAAGTCGCCCTCTTCCAACAGTTCAGGGAGTTCGGAATAAACATGGTCCGATAGATCTCGGGTATCTAATAGGCGCGCGGCGCTGCGATCGGAAAGGGGGATCTGTGCGATGGCTTCGATCGGCAGATCGTAGAGGAACTGATCAAGCCGCAACCCGGATGGAATGCTCACTGGTCAGAGCAGCGAACCTTGAGGGGCCTCAGGCGGTGTAAGCCCTAAGTGAAGGTACGCGGCAGCGGTAGCCATTCTCCCTCGAGGGGTCCTCTGAATGAGGCCTTGCTGAAGTAGGAACGGCTCGTACGCGTCCTCTACCGTCTCGGGCTCCTCGCTCACCGCTATCGCGAGAGTGGAAAGCCCGACCGGCCCGCCGGCGAAGCGCTCAATGATGGTGTGGAGAATGGCCTGGTCCAAAGGGTCGAGACCTATCGAGTCCACCTGGAAGACCTTTAAGGCGTTGTGAGCAGTGGCTTCGTCAACGACACCCGTGGCCCGGGCCACGGCGAAGTCCCGCACCCGAGCGAGAAGTCGGTTAGCGACGCGTGGCGTCCCGCGGCTCCGCCCGGCGATCGTCTTGGCGCCTTCATCAGTAACTTCTACTCCCAAAATGGACCCAGAGCGGGTCACGATGGCTGCAAGATCGTCTGGGACATAGAACTCCAGTCGATCGACGATACCGAATCTGTCCCGTAACGGTGCAGAGAGCATG